>ENA-ORNK01000016-ORNK01000016.1-human-gut-metagenome-genome-assembly--contig:-NODE-16-length-237249-cov-11.721785_pt1 | contig 237249 bp, 196 predicted proteins | sample MGYA00242115_ERZ509022 | MGnify/ENA primary metagenome ERZ509022 (study PRJEB26280, sample SAMEA2338690) | human gut metagenome | biome: human gut; feature: human-associated habitat; material...
TTTGCCCATAAAAATATGCACCTCCAAATGTGTCTAACTTTTGGGGTGCATATCAGTTTCACGCTCCGCTTTTGCTGTTATATTTATATATCCAGCGTCTTAAGATATGCTCTGAAATCCTCGCCTATCTCGGGGTGATTCAGTGCAACCTCAACACAGGCCTTCATTATGCCGAGCTTGTTGCCCATATCATAACGTGTGCCGGTAAAGTCAACGCCTACCATACCCTCGCTCTTTGCAAGCTGTTTCATAGCGTCTGTAAGCTGATATTCGCCGCCAGCACCTGTGGGGAGCGTTTCAAGAATATCGAATATCTTAGCAGGAAGGACGCATCTGCCGAGTATGGCAAAGTTTGAGATCACTTCCTCGGGCTTGGGCTTTTCAATCATATCCGAAATGCTGTAGAGGTTGTCTTCAAGCGGCTTTACGTCAAGCGTGCAGTATTTCAGCACAAGCTCAAACGGAACTTCCTTCATACTTACGACAGCCTTGCCGTACTTCTCGTACGCTCTGCAGCACTGTGCCGTGCAGGGATCGTCACCGATTATAACATCGTCGCCGTAGATAACTACGAAGGGATCGTTTCCGACAAACTGCTTTGCATACATAACAGCGCCGCCTGTGCCGTTCTGCATCTGCTGACGGACGTAGGTGATGTTCTTGCCCATTTCGGCAATGTCGCACACTACCTTGTAGAATTCTGTCTTTCCGCCTGCAAGGAGCTGAGCCTCAAGATCGGGCTTGCGGTCGAAGTGATCCTCGACCTCCTGCTTGCCTCTCGACAGAACTATCAGTATCTCGGTTATGCCTGAGTTTATGACTTCCTCAACGATATACTGTATAGCGGGCTTGTCGACAATATTCAGCATTTCCTTCGGAATAGCCTTACTTGCGGGGAGAACTCGTGTTCCGAAGCCTGCGGCGAGTATTACTGCCTTTTTAACTTTTTCCATTATTGGTACCTGTCCTTGTTCTGATGTATTCCCTACCGTTTTTCTTCATATCCACATATAATATAATTTGCAGACGCAATGGAAATTACGCCTGCAATTATTATTTTAAGCGTCAACGCTTATATTCTGTTTTGTAAAATTACTTGATAAGTGCTTCGTAAGCCTTGAGCAGCTTTGTAAAGCAACCGATAGCGTAGAAGTCGCCGCTTATAGCCTTTGCAACGAAATCGTACTTGCCGTTTACAACAGCAACAACGTCAGCGATAGGCATATCTATATGTACATCGTTGTCGATGTAGCCCCAGGGCTCTACTGTTACCTTGCCGTCATCGATAAGAATATAAATGTAGAATTCCTTCTCGCCGTAAGCCTTGATCTCTATAGCGATCTTTTCGTTTACCTTTGAAACGTCCTTCTTTGCGAACTTTTCTCTTACCATATCTGCAAGAGCAAACTTGTCGGGTTCTGCGGGAGCAGCCTTCTTAGCTTCTTTCTTAGCGGGCTTAGCGGGAGCTTCCTTCTTAGCAGCGGGAGCGGGCTTCTTAGCAGCGGGCTTCTTTGCAGGTGCCTTTTCAGCAACCTTTTCAGTAGCCTTTTCAACTGCCTTTTCAGCAACCTTCTCAACAGCCTTTACGGCCTTTACGGCATCTGCCTTTACCTCAGCGGCAGCCTTTACAGCTTCAGTCTTTACAGCTTCAGCTACGGGTGTCTTAGTTCCTGTCGTATTTGTCTTCTTAGTAGCCATTTCACTTAGATCCTTTCTGTATTTGCTGCCTGTCGGCAACAAGTGTGCGGGGATTGTTCCCCTCTATTGCATATAATACCATATACATTTGGAAAAAACAAGGGCTTTTATTGTCTTTTCGCTTTTCTTCACAAAAAACAGTGCAAAATCATACAATATGATAGCAAAAATGTAACGGATAACAGCGTAATATGCGTTTTAAGGTGATTTATCGGTGTTTTCTAAAGGTTATACACGATATTCATAAAGCATACATACGTCATACGGCGCAGATATAAATTCCTGAGAAAGCGTGGTAAACGAATATGAAACTTATTATACTCGGCGGAGATGTCCGCTTACGTTACACAGCCGACAGGCTGAGCAGAAAGCACGAGGTGTATACCTACGGGCAAAGCGATCGTGATATGCTTCCCGACGGGAAGTGCGACGTTGCCGTGCTGGGTATCCCTGCAAGCCGTGACGGCATAAACATAAACGCTCCGCTATGCGATGAGCCGATACCGCTTTCACTGCTGACGGCATTACTAAAGCCGCACGGCATAGTTATCGGCGGTATGATAACTCCTGCGGTGAAAAATTTCTGTGCAAAAAACGAGTTTTTCTGCGAGGATCATTATGCCGATGAGGCGGTGATGCTGAGAAATGCGGTGCCGTCGGCTGAGGGTGCGCTCGCTGTCGGGATAAACGCAACGCCTATACAGATGCTCGGTCAGAAGGTGCTTATACTGGGCTTTGGCAGAATCGCTTCACAGCTTGCGCTGTATCTTACGGCGATGGGCTGTGAGGTTACAGTTGCGGCAAGAAGCCGTGAAAAACGTGCAAAAGCCAGAATGTCGGGCTGTCACGCTGTCGGCTTTGACGCACTGTGTAACACTCTGCCCGAGGTAACGCTGATATATAATACAGTGCCGTGCGCCGTGATAGGTGAAAGCGAGCTTTCGGCATTTGACAGCGAGGCTGTATATATCGAGCTTGCGTCTGAGTGGGGTATTGATAAGACGGCAATGAAAAACTATGACGGCAAGGCAAGGATAATAAGGGCAGGCGGTCTGCCGTCACGGACAGCGCCTGTGACCGCAGGAGAGATAATAGCCGACTGCGTGGAGGAAATACTTGAAACTTATATTGACAAGAAGAACAACTGCGATAAAGAAAGGGGCGGTAACCGTGAGCCGTGAGCTTGACAGTTTACTTTGCGGAGTAAAGGTCGGATTCTGTATGACGGGTTCGTTCTGCACATTCTCTAAGGCATTTTCGGCGATGGAGGCATTGCGTGACGCAGGCTGTGATATTCTTCCGATAATGTCGCTGAGCGCAGGAACTGTCGATACACGTTTCGGCACTGCACAGGAGCATATAAAAAGAGCGGAGAATATCTGCGGAAAGCGTGTCATAATGTCTGTTGCGGACGCAGAGCCGATAGGCCCTAAAAAGCTGACGGATATAATGATTGTCGCTCCGTGTACAGGAAACACGATGGCAAAGCTCGCAAGAAGTATAACCGATACTCCTGTCACTATGGCGGTAAAAAGCCACCTCAGAGGAGCAAGACCTGTGCTTATCGCCTGTGCGACAAATGATGCGCTTGCAGGGTCGCTTAAGAATATCGGATTTCTTATGAACTGCAGGAACTATTACTTCGTTCCGCTCGGACAGGACGATCCGCTGAAAAAGCCTTGCTCACTGGTGGCGGATTTTTCGCTGATACCGCAGGCGGCAGGTGCGGCACTGGAGAATAAACAGCTTCAGCCTGTGCTTATATAGCGGTTGACACGTTTCTTTTCTTGTCGTATAATTGTTTTAATAAAAGCGGAGGTTTACAAATGAGAAGAAAAGACCGTGAAATAACCGACAAGAATGAGATAATGGATATTATCGGCCGTTCAAAAGTAATACGCATTGCTTTTACGGGAGAGGAGTATCCTTATGTACTGCCGTTCAACTTCGGATATGAAGAAAAGGACGGCAGAATGTACTTTTATATACACACTGCCACCGAAGGCAAAAAGAACCGACTTTTAGACGAGAACAACAAAGTCGCTTTTGAACTTGACAACTGCCGTGATTATGTCGAAGGCAGTATAACAAGTCTTTATGAAAGCGTTGCAGGCTGTGGCGTAATGACGGAAATAACCGATATGTCCGAAAAGCTGTCCGCACTTGGCTTGATACTTAAGCAGTACGGAGAGAAAACCTATAAGCCCGACAGCTCATGCGCATCAAGGACGAGGGTATACCGCCTTGAAGTAAAAGAGGTCAGCGGAAAGGCAAACAGGGGCAAATGAGCAACATAACCTTTGATATGCCTATAGACCGCACTGTAACGGTGATAACGGACGGCAGGAATATAACGAATATCGTTTTCGATATGAATATACCCGACCGCCCCGACCCGATATGCGAAAAGGCTAAGGAACAGTTCCTTGCGTATTTTGACGGAGGGCTGAAGGAATTCTCCTTGCCGTATGACATAAGCGGCATAGGCACGCCGTTTTTCAGGAGCATACTCACCGCCGTGCAGAAGATACCATACGGCGAGCGTGTAACATATATGCAGGCGGCTGAAATGGCAGGGAGCAAGGCTGTCCGTGCGTGCGGTTCGGCGCTGAAAAGAAATCCGCTTCCGATTCTTATACCGTGTCACAGGATAGTCCCTGCAAGCGGCGGCATAGGCTGTTATATGGGTACGCAGGGTATAGATATTAAGAAGTTTTTACTTGAAACAGAGGAGAGGTATAAATGATCGAGCGTGAAAAACTGCTTGTCGAGCTTGAAAGCCTTTCGGAAGAAAAGTTCCGTGTTTTCAACGAGAAGATAGTGCATACAAGCAAATACAGAGTGATTGGCGTGCGTATGCCCGACCTTAAGGCTATCGCAAAGGAGCATAGGGCGGATTACAAAGAAATTTTTGAAATGCCGTATGACAGCTTTGAAGAAATAATCATAAAGGGTGTGGCTGTCGGTTTTGCCGACGCTCCGCTGTGCGAAAAAGAGCCGTATATTATACGCTATGCCGAGATGATAGACAACTGGGCCGAGTGCGATTGCTTCTGCTCCTGCATCAAGGTGAAAAAGAGTGAAGCGGACGATCTGCTCCGTCTTGCTGAAGGGCTGATGTACAGGAAAGAAGAATTCGTTTCCCGTGTCGGAACAGTTCTTATGTTCTCAAAATTTTCCGATGAGCCGACAGTAAGAAAAGCTCTCGTAATATATGACAGGCTTCCGAGCGGAGAATATTATCGGGATATGGCGGTGGCGTGGGGTATATCGGTGTACTGCGTAAAGTATCCTCAGCTTATCGTGAAATACCTTGAACACAGCCCGATAAGCATTGCTGTAAAGCTGGCGGCGGCACAGAAGATAAGGGACAGCAGAAGAATAAGCGATGAAGTAAAGCGCAGAGTGACCGATACGGTAAACCTTCAGAGATGAATAACTCCCCGTGCAGTTATGCGAGAGCGTAAAAATGCACGGGGATTTTTGCTGTCCGGAGATAATACGGCATTTTGCAGGGCTGTATCTTCCTGTGAATTTTTGTTGTAAAGCTGTCGGTTTTATGCTATTATTAATATGGGTTAAAATATGGGAGGATGTGTTTTTATGAGGCTTGCGGTAGTTGACAAAGATGCGTCTGAAGCAGAAAAGCTGACAGACGGCATACGCAAAAGTGCAGAGGATATAGAGATATACCGCTATAAAAGCGGCGATGAGTTTATCGGTGTATGGGAAAAGGACAAGTTCGACATAGTGATACTTGATATACCGATCGGAGATAAAAACGGTATGGATATCGCAAGGGCCGTAAGGCAAAGCGACAAGGACGTGCGTATCGTGCTTGCTTCGCACAGCGGTGAATTCGCCTGTGAAAGCTATGAGGTGGACGCAAGCTATTATCTTCGCAAGCCCTACTGCGAGGAGCAGATAAATATTATGCTCGAAAGGCTGGAGCTTGACCAGTACCGCAGCAGGCTTATCACATTGCCACAGGGCGAGGAGATAAAGCTTAGCAATATTCTTTATGCAAAAAACTGCGGTCAGACGGTCAGGTTTCATCTTAAGGGTAATGCTGTCAGGGAGGCTCAGATAGGATTTGACAAAGTGAACGGGCTTCTTGGCGGCAAGTTCGGGTTCTGCAGTCTTTCGGACAATATAACGGTAAATTTTGCCGGGGTCGCTTCCTGCAAGGACGATATTATAGCGTTTACGGACAAAACAACGCTTGCCGTGCCTAAACGCAGAGCAAAGGAAATCTCTGCGGCATATACGGCGTACTGCTTTGAAAGGCTGAGGAAGGACGGTAGCGGTTTATGATCCCTTTATACAGAATTATCGAGATATGCGTTTATTCACTGCTGAATTTCCTGCCGTTTATGGCGCTTGCGCTTTATCCTTTCCGTTCAAGGCTTCGCTTTTCTGTGAAAATCACGGTCTGCATTATTGTTGTTATATCGTTTATCCAGATGGGGCTTGGGCTGTGGGCGGCCTTCTTTTCGGGAGGAAAGGCGGCGCTTGCAAGTGCGGTAAGCACTGCGGTGTATGTGGTTTTCTATTTTATTGCGGTAAAAGTAAATTTCGGCAAGGCACTGTTCACCTTGCTTATGATCTCAAACACGGCGAATTTTGTTGTGGCGGCATCAAAGTGCATAGAAGGAAAGATTTTTCCTGAGCTTGCAGTACAGTCGTACCGCTGGTCGTTCTCGCTTATAATGCTGGTTGTGCTGGCGGTGGTGTGGATACCGCTTTTCATCTACACAAAAAAGGTGTATACTCCCGCAGTTGAAAAAGAGCCTACAGGTATCGAGTGGCGTTATCTGTGGCTGATACCTGCAACATTCTATCTGATATGGTACTATATGCTCTATAACAACAACGGCAAATCCAGCCTTGAAACTGCGCTTGATACAGGCAACACTGTGTTCCTGCTGTTTATAAACGTGGGAGCCGGCATAGTGTATTATGTTATAGCGATGCTGATAAACGAGCAGGAGAAGAATATAAGGCTCAGCGACAACAACCACCGACTTGCAATGCAGAACCTGCAATACGAAAATCTGCAGGAGAAGATAGCGGACGCAAGACGAGCAAAGCATGATGTGCGTCACCATATCTCGCTTATGCAGGAATACGTCAGAAATAAGCAATACGGGGAGCTTGAAAAATATCTTAACAGCTATCAGCAGAGCCTGCCCGATGATACGCTTATCAGCTTCTGCGAGAACAAGACGGTGAATGCCGTAATGCTGTATTTTGCTCAGGTGGCGAAAAACGAGGATATTGATTATGATGTAAAGGCAGTCATCCCCGAAAATATCTCTGTTGACGAAACGGATCTGTCGGTGCTGTTCGGAAATCTTATCGAAAATGCAACAGATGCCTGCAGGGAGGAAAGCGGCGATAACAGAAGAATAGTAATAAGGGCAATGACGGACGAATATACTCTTTGCCTCGGCATAGACAATACTTTTACGGGTACGCTTAAAAAAGACCTGAGCGGAGTGCTGTTTTCATCGAAGCACAAGGGCTTCGGCGTAGGCGTGGAATCGGTAAAGAGCATTGCGGAAAAGTACGGCGGTACATATTGCGCAGAGGTAAAGGACGAGATGTTCATGTCATCGGTACTGCTTAATCTGAGGACATAAAAATACGGCTGTGATGAAACGTGAAGTCCATCACAGCCGTTGTTTTATGCTTATTTATCAGCTAAGCTCAATCTCGGCAAGCTCAACGTTGATAGTCTTTGTAGTGTATCTGCCTGTTGCGCCTGCTCTGTAAACCGTAAGCTCAACAGTGTCGCCTATGTTAAGCTCCGCAATGATATTCTGTATATCTGTTACGGAGGTGACCGCTGTGCCGTTTACCTTTGAAATGATATCGCCGACTTTAAGACCGCTCTTTGCTACCGGCATATCTTCCGAGATATATGTTACATATACGCCGCCGCTTTCAAGTCCCTGCATATATGCGCTGTATTCGCTTATCTCTTCGCCGTTGATGCCAAGACCGGGACGGTTCGTAACATAGCCCTTTGTCATAAGGTCGTTTATTACCGGCTTAGCCTCGTTTATTGTAATGGCGAAGCCGATGTTATCTATAGACGCTGATGTGTTGGATACCAGCTTATAGTCGATTATACCGATAACGTTGCCGTACATATCAAAAAGTCCGCCGCCGCTGTTACCGCTGTTGATAGCCGCATCTATCTGTATTGTGCTTGTGCCGTATGCGCTGTTTGAAGCGGAGGCTCTGCCAAGACCGGATACGATACCCTTAGTAAGAGAGTTGAGTAACTGCTTGGGGTTGCCGAGTACGCATACATCCTGACCTACTCTTACAGTGTCCGAGTCACCGAGCGTTGCATATTCAAACGGATCGTCACGGCTGATCTTCAGCACCGCAAGGTCTGAATAGGTATCACTGCCGACTACTGTAGCCTCATATTCCTTTGTGGTATCGGGGTCCTTGTAATCGGGAGCGACTACTGTCATTTTATCTGCACCCTCTACAACGTGTGCGTTTGTGATGACATAGCCGTCAGAAGTAAATACAACGCCACTGCCGCTGCCGTATTTTACAGGCTCGGCATAGCCTGTCTGGCGCTGATAGTTATATACCAGCACAACAGTGTTCTTTACCTTTTCGTAAAGTTCCTCTGCATTCAGAAGCGTGCTGTTTGAGCTGTCGTTTATCTTGCTTTCGTCAAGGGGAGCGGCTGTTGTCGTGTTTGAGGTGTTGAGTGTTGTTGACGGTGCAGCGATGGTGCTTTCTGAGCCGCTGTCATCCGATTCTCCCTGAGATGTACCGTCAGACGAGCTTGCAAAGGGAATGGTGGCATTTATACTGTTGCCGAGTACCGTTCCTGCAAATCCTGCGCCGCCGCCGACTACCAGAGCCGCAGCTATGATACCTGCGACCAGTGCGCCCTTGCCGTTCTTCTTAGGCGGCTTGTTTGCGCCGGGGGCAACGTGTATGTTGTTTGCACCCGTATTGTTTGCGCTGTTTGCGTAGCTGTAATATGAGTTGTACGCATTCTGCTGTGCGTCATAGGAGCTTGTGTAGGAAGAGCCTGCGTTATAACCGTTTGCATTTGCAGATGTGTCTGTCTGCGAATTGCCGGCGGTCGAGAAGCTGTTCTGTACCTGCTCGTTTTCGCTGTTCATGTTGTTCATATCATTGCGTTCAAATCCGTCTGTCATATCTATCGTCCTTTCACGCCCGTAGGCTTTATCGTTTTTTGACTATGGCTAAAGTATACTGTTCATATGTGAAAAAGTTGTGATACAGCCTTGAAGTTTGACAGATAATTGCTTTAATTGTATTTTTATTTCAAGTGAAAAAATGCACAGTTATATGGACAAAGTGTTTAAAGTGTGATAGAATAGCATCGGAATGCAAATTATATTGCTTATAAAAAGGGGGAGCATATATGTTTTTCTTCAAAAAGAAAACCGCCGGCAATGACACCGCAGACACGCCGCTTAAAAGAAAAGCGAAAGCTATGCCTATGACAAAGAAGGTGCAGTTCTGCTATATAAAGCCCGATGAGCTGAATATGCTTTTAAACGGGGATATAAACTCGGTGCTGACGCTTGAACCTGTGAATTATTATGCGGAGAAAAACCGCTACTGGCTGTGCGTTTTTTATTACACGGAGGACTACAGCGAGATAATTATGCGTTTTGAGCTTTATGAAAACGACAGAAAGGCAACGGCTACCGATTATTATGAGATAAATAAGGAGCTGTATTCAAGGATACTGCTTAAGTTCGGGCAGAGGGTATAGGTAACGGGTGCGGATTATCATAATCCGCACCCGTTTGCTTGCAGAAAAAGTCTTTTGCCTGATGTACTTCTGCGATACCGTTCTGCTTTGACTATGATAGCAAGCTACCGATAGTTCTTTTTGCAAGATAGCACTTCTCGGGTTCGCTATTCGAATGGGTACACTTGTCAATATGAAAGAGGGAGACAACCAAAGGGATCAGGGAGAGGGACTGCCGCCCCTATCCCTGTCCCTTAGGTTTTCTCCCTCTTGGCTCCCTCTTTCCTTACCCATACCCTTACCCCGCTGGGGTGTTGGCGAAACTCGTAAAACTACCTGAACATTGTATATCCTGTCAATGCAGGGACGCTTAACGCTACACGTCCGCATATTAGTACATATATCTCAGGTTAGTGGCGTTTTTTTGAAGAGTTAATGTTAGAGCAGTTGCACAGATACACTCACGAAAATATTAATTCCTTGTCAATGCGGAAAGTGTTTTCGGCGGTGTCGGTGATGTGTTTTACTGAACAGCATTAATAATAATCGGGTTTTATATTATCAGAGATTGCTTGTGAAAAGCCCTGTAATGCTTTGTACGCCGAGCGAAACGGCGGTGATGGATACCCAACAGCACAGTCCGAGAAGTATCGGCTTTCCGCCGTTGCGTATCAGCTTTACTATATTTGTGTTAAGTCCGATAGCGCCCATAGCCATTGCTATAAAGAATTTAGCCAGCCATTTTGCAAACGGCACAAACTGCGATGAGTAGAATAGCGTGACGCTGTTTTCGGGCAGTAATCCGCAGACCGTTGTTATAAGTGACGCACCGATAAAGAAAAGGATAAACCACGGGAATATCTTCTTAATCGAGAAATCAGTTTTACTGCCGCCGCTTTTTTTGGCTTTTGCTGTGCGGTAGAGTGCAAGCACGAGCGTTATCGGGATAATGGCAAGCGTTCTTGTCAGCTTTACCGTTACGGCGGCTGAAAGTATACCGCTGTATCCGTAAATGCCTTCCGCTGTCGATGCCGCCGCAGTGACCGATGAGGTATCGTTGACCGCAGTTCCGGCAAATACCGCAAACCCTTCCGTTCCAAGTCCTATAGCGTGTCCGAGCGTCGGGAATATAAGTGCGGCAAGCACATTGAACAGGAATATTACCGATATTGAACGTGCAACGTCTTCATCATCCGCATCTATAACGGGCGCTGTTGCCGCAATAGCCGAGCCGCCGCAGATAGACGAGCCTACGCCTATAAGGCAGGCGGTCTTTGGATCGACCTTCATTAGCTTCATCATTATAAACGCAACTATCAGCGATATAGAGATAGTGCCGACTATAACAGGCAGGCTCTTTGCGCCGACCTGTGCTATAGTGCTTAAATTAAGCGAAAAGCCGAGAATTACCACAGCCCACTGCAGAATCTTTTTTGACGTGAACTTTATTCCGCCCGACAGTGATACAAGGCTTGCGAGCTTAGGGAATACAAGCGTCAGTATCATACCGAGAAGTATTGCTATTACAGGTGCTCCGATAAGCTCAAAGGAAAAGCCGCCTATGCTTATCCCGCCTGTCAGCGTTGCCGCAGCGGCAATGACGGCACATACGGCTGTTCCCGGCATTATTGATTTCAGTTTTTTCATTTTCTCTCCGTTTTTTTGCATAAAATGAGCCACCGTGACCGGTGGCTCAATATTTTCTTTATTGACGATTATTCAGCGTCTTCAGCTTCTTCTTCCTCGTCCTCAGGCATTTCTTCCTTGAGTGCACGGATAGAAAGGCTTACTCTGTTCTGTTCCTCGTTGATTTCGATGATCTTTGCCTTAACTTCATCGCCGATGGAAAGAACCTGAGCAACATTGTTGATACGCTCTGTAGAGATCTGGCTGATGTGGATAAGACCGTCAACGCCGGGGATGATCTGTGCGAATGCGCCGAAGGGTGTGATGCTTACAATAGTAACGTCAACAACATCGCCTTCGTGATATTCAGCAACAAACTTGTTCCAGGGGTTGTCCTCTTCCTTCTTGCAGCCGAGTGATACTCTCTTCTTCTCGGGGTCGAAGCTCTTTACATATACATCAAGCTTGTCGCCGATCTTAACGATCTCTCTGGGGTGCTTGATTCTGTTCCAGGTAAGCTCGCTTGAGTGAACCATACCGTCAACTCCGCCGAGATCAACGAATACGCCGTAGCTTTCGATAGACTTAACTTCACCTGTGAACTTCTGACCTACTTCAATGTTCTCCCAGAACTTAGCCTTAGCGGCATCGTTTGCTTCCTTCTTAGCCTGACGGATAGAACCAACAACTCTGCCTCTTGCCTCTGTTACTTCGATAACCTTGAAGGGAACTGTCTTCTTGAGAAGCTCTTCAAGCTTGCCGTCCTTGGGAACGCCTGTCTGTGACGCAGGGATGAATACTCTTGTGCCATTGGAGATAATGATAACGCCGCCCTTAACTACCGATGATACTTCACCTTCGAGCGTTTCATTATTTTCCATAGCGGCTGCAAGCTTTTCTACGCCGAGAACGCTGTCAACCTTCTTCTTGGAAAGTGTAACTGTACCTTCTGCGTCATTTACAGCTGTAACGATGGCTTCGATCTCATCGCCAACCTTGACAACATCTGAGGGAGCTGCATTGGGATCCTGCGAAAGCTCGCTTGCAGGAATGTAGCCCGAGTGCTTTGTGCCTAAGTCTACAACAGCTTCGTTCTTGTTTACAGCTACTACTAAAGCCTTGACCCTGTTCCCTATATATACTTTTTTGAAGGTCTTGTCAACCTCCGCCATGAAGTCGAATCCTTCTTCATTGTTGAGAATTTCGCTCATAATTCTATGAACCTCCTTTATTATATAGGCAGGTGTCGAAGCTCCTGCCGTTATACCGACCGTACCGCCCTGCAAAGGGAGCAGGCTAAGCACTGCGGCTTTATCAATATCACTGCCGTCCTGCGTAAATATTACGGGGCAGTGTTTTTGACTTATCTGTGCCAGCTTTGCGGTGTTGCTGGAATTTTTTCCGCCGACCGTGACCATGAGCGCCGAGCGCCGTGCAAGCTCCTCGGTTTCCTTTTGTCTTTCAGCCGTCGCACTACATATTGTATCAAAAATCGTGATATTTGTATAGTGTTTTTTTGCAACTTGAATGCAAGATTGCCATTTTGACGAATTAAACGTCGTCTGAGCAACCATGATTAGTGCATTTTGACGAGGAAATTTCTGCAATTCTGCCGTTTTTTCCAGCTCGTCCGAGTCACGCACCACTGTTACTTCATCGGGATTCCTGCAATGTCCGACTATCCCGATGACCTCAGGGTGATCTGGGTCGCCCGCTATGATAACGGGGCATTCCGACTTTGAAACAATGTTGTGTATCTTTGCGACAAACGGGCAGGTAGCGTCAATACAGCTTATGCCCTTGTCGTGTATATAATCTGTTACCGATTTTGCAACGCCGTGAGAGCGGATTATAAGCGTCCTGCCCTGCGGCAGATCGTCAGGTGAATCTATGGGGTATACTCCCAGCTTCTGAAGTCTTGCTATCTCACTGCCGTTGTGTATCAGTTCTCCGAGCGTATAGCAACTGCCGTTTTCTTCTGCGGTTTTTTCCGCAATTTCGACAGCACGCTTAACACCGAAACAGAAGCCTGCGCTCTTTGCCGTTTCAATATTGTAACGGCTCACTTGCTTTCCTCTTCCGTCTGCTTTTCGGGCTTCGGGTTATATTGCTTCGGGAGCGGATCGCCGTATTCGCTCATACCGTCCATCAGCATCTTTATGTTATCCATAATAAGATTTGAAACACGTCTTAGCTCTGTTCTGTCGTCGCTGTTCAGTGCGATATGCTCGGCAGGAATCATCTCGCCTACCGAGATCCATACTTTTCTGCGGAAGCCCTTTTTCCCGTACTTTATGCACATCGGAAGAACGGGGGCATTTGTCTTGCCTGCGATAACCGCAATACCCGATTTTGCTCTGCCGATATTGCCGTCCTTAGAACGTGTACCTTCGGGAAATATTACGAAAGCTCTGTTCTTCTCAAGGTCAGCTATAGCGTGGTCAATGGCACTGCCGTCACCTGCTCCTCTTACAACGGGGAACGCTCCGCACTTGGTAATAAGCCAGGCGAAGAATTTATTTTTCTCGAACAGCTCAATCTTCGCCATAAACGAAAAATGCGCCTTGTTCACTGCCGCTATCAGCGGAGGATCGCCGTAATCCTGATGATTGCAGGCTATAATATAGCCGCCCTTTATGCCGTTCTTATACGGTCTGTTGTCACCGCCGATTACCTTGATCCTGTATTTTATGTGCATTGAAAGACATACTATCTTCCTGAAAAATTCATACATTATCTGATTTCTGCCTTTTCTTTGATTATTCTGACAAGCAGGTCGCACGAGCCTTCAAAATCAAGCTTTGTCGTATCCGCAAGCACTGCGTCATCGGCTTGCTTCAGCGGTGCTATTTCTCTTGTCATATCGTTGTGGTCACGCTGTTTAAGATCCGTAAGCACGCTCTCGTAAGATACAGCCGTACCCTTTGCGATAAGCTCGTCATAACGGCGCTTTGCACGCACCTCGGCATCTGCCGTAAGATATATCTTCACTGTTGCGTTAGGAAGTACGACAGTTCCTATATCCCTGCCGTCCATTATCACGTCACGGCTTTCTGCCATATCACGCTGAAGCTGAAGGAGGAATGCTCTTACAGCCGGGATAGCGGAAACCTTGGAAGCCGCCATGCTTATTTCGGGTAAGCGAATCTCGTCGGAAACGTCATAGCCGTTAAGATATATGTGCTGTGTGCCGTCCTTTATCTTTACGTCAAGAGAAATATGCGAAAGTGCCGCACTTACTCTCACGGGGTCGTCCATATCAACGCCGTTGCGGTCGCAGAAAAGACCTATGCAACGGTACATAGCGCCCGTGTCAACGTATATAAAGCCTAAACGCTTTGCGCATTCTTTGGCGATGGAGCTTTTGCCCGCTCCTACAGGGCCGTCAATAGCTACTGCAATACTCATATCTTTTCTTCTCCAATTTACATATACACTAATTATAACACGGTTTTTATCTGATTGCAACAGGGAAAATGTGAAAATTAAGCGAAATAAACGTTTTTTAAACCTGTAAAGCAAAGAAAATTCCCCGAAAAACGAAATGCTTTTCGGGGAAATATGTCAGTTTGTTTTTGAAAGCTGTTTTTTCTGCGCTCTTTTAAGACACGCAGGAGAAAGCAGACGCAGTTGTTTTTTTACGGTGTTTCTCACCTCACGGCAGTCGGAAATATAGCTGCCGCCGTTTCCTTTGCCTGCCATATACTGCCTTGCTATCATTCCGTACAGCGTTATAAGCACCTTTAAGGTCATAACGGAAATCCTTGTGCGACAGCTGTAATAGATGCCGTTTTCCGCAAGATATTCCGACAAGATGAGATATGCCTCAAGATAGCTGTCTACCATTTTTCTTCCTGCAAGACCCGTTATGCTGTCGGGACGGTGGGCGTAGCTGTAAAGCACCTTTCGTGTGAAGGCAACATTTTCCGCACAGGCAAACAGGCGTGGCGTTGTAATTACGTCCTCAAAGCACTTTCCGAGAGGGTAGGATATATTGTTGTCGGTGAAGAGCGAACGTCTGTACAGCTTGTTCCATGCGTAATTTCTTACCGAAACATCGGAAATCAGCTTTTCAAACGCCTTTTTTCCGCCGATTACGCCGTTACGGTGGGAGAGAAGCACATTTATACTGCGGTCGGATTTTTCAAAGTAATTGCAGTATCTGCACTGTACTATGTCTGCGTTGTTTTTTACGGCGAGCGTGTACATTTCGGAAATATAAAAGGGTGATACAAAGTCGTCGCTGTCAACAAAGGCAATATATTCGCCTCTTGCGTTTGCAAGACCTGTGTTTCTTGCGGCTGAAAGACCTGCGTTTTGCTGAGTGATTATTTTTATGAAGTCATACTCGCTTGCAAACCTGTCGGCTATCGTCATGGAATTATCTTTCGTTCCGTCATTCACAATGATTATTTCGTATTTATATCCGAAATTCTGGCGGACAAGCGAATCAAGACAACGTTCAATGTATTTTTCAACGTTGTATACGGGAACGACCACACTCACGGCAACTGCACGCTCTCGCATATTATCTGTGTTCATATAAACCTCTCCTGAATAGAAAATAATTGCAGATAGAAAACTCGGACTATGGTATATCGGGGATATAAACAAATTTTACTACGCAAATTATACAACTAAAATAAATAGCAGTCAATCGGAAAAACGTGTAAAAGTTTGTAAAACAAAAAAATACGGCAGTTTAACGAATAATCATATGCTTAAAGGCTGATAATTAAACAAAAAGAACAAACGGAGATGATAGCTTGAAAAGCATAAAAATATGCGTTGCCGCAATCACGGCAGGCGTGGTGTGTATTGCGGCGATGCTGGGGATACTGAGTGCCGCAATATATGCCGAAAACGAAAGCGGCAACAGCTTTATAGGGCTGATGTATCATCAGGTGTTAAAGGATGAAAGCAGAGCCGGAAAATATATAATTACTCCAAACGAGCTGGAGAGCGACCTTGCGTATCTGTCCGAAAACGGTTATGTTTCCGTTCTTCCGTCTCAGCTTGTGAAAATTCGTGAGCAGGGCGGCAGACTGCCGGAAAAAACGGTTGTGATCACGTTTGACGACGGGTATGAAACCGGACTTTATTATGTGCTGCCGCTGCTGAAAAAATACGGAATGAAGGCGGTCATAAATGTTGTCGGCAGTTATACGGACGAATATTCCCGTATCAACGAAGAGGGAAAGCACTTGTCTTATGCTTACCTGACATGGAATGAAATAAAGACGCTGTCGGACAGCGGTTATGTCGAAATAGGGAATCACACCTACGATATGCACTCGAACAACGGGGATAGAAACGGCTGTACGAGAAAAGAAAACGAGAGCGACGAGCAGTACCGCACGGTGCTGTATGAGGATGTGGCAAGGCTGTCGGACAAATTACAGCAGGTCACAGGGAAAAGGCCTGTCGCTTTCGCATATCCCTTCGGGTCACTCAGCGAGGGAAGTGCGGAGATAATCGGCAGTGCGGGCATAAGCGTGTTTATGACCTGCTGTGAACAGCCGTGCAGTATGAACAGAAACGGCAGGATAGTGATAAACCGCTATAACAGAGAAAGCGGAAGGTCGGCACAGCAGATATGCGAGGAATTCAACAACGCATTTTAGCAAAAGTCGGAAAAGATAAAGAAAAACCGGGAGTCCGTAAAAACGAACTCCCGGTATTTTTCCGTTATTTCTGATTACTTAGACTCAGAAACGCTTGTTGAGCTACCAACGCTTGAACCTGATGTTGTGTTGTTGCCGCAAGCTGTTGCCATAGCTGCTACCATAGCTACTACTGCTACTAAAGCTAAAATCTTTTTCATGTCTTTAATCTCCTTACAGTAAGTTTGTATCGATCTATAATGCCAAGTCTCTCGCTTGGCTGAAATGAATTATACATAAATTTTACGTTACGGTCAAGTGGGTTTTGCTTTAATTTGTTTAATCGGCTTAATTTTCGTTCAGATTGACAAAAAAGAATGTAATCGTTTAAATGAAACTGGACATTTTTTTCGTTATGGTGTATAATATGTGAACAAAGCACACGCAAAGGCCCGAATTTGTTACACTGCTGTAACTATAAATGCATAATATGGATATTGTAAACTGATTTCAGATGCGAAAAAGGTAATAATATGTATGCTTTGGGTAAAAATACCTGCTATGTGCCGAAAAAAGAAGTAAAATCAGCATAATTCAAATGGTTTCAGAAAGGAAAATGATAGTATGGCAAACGTACCTACACCGCACATAAAGGCAAAAATGGGAGAAATTGCAGAGAAAATTCTTATGCCGGGAGATCCGTTAAGGGCAAAATTCATAGCCGAAAATTATCTTTCGGACGCAGTTTGCGTTAACGACACAAGAAATATGCTCGGCTTCACAGGCAATTACAAAGGCTCGAAGGTAACGGTAATGGGAAGCGGAATGGGAGTTTCATCCATAGGAATATACAGCTACGAGCTGTTCAATTTCTATGAAGCCGAAACGATTATAAGAATCGGAACGGCAGGTGCGCTTGTACCGCAGGTTCAACCCAGAGATGTGATAATAGCGCAGGGTGCCTGCCACGATACCAATGTTGACAGGCAGTACGGCTTGCCCGGAACGTATGCACCCATAGCCGACTTCGGACTTGTGAAAAGGGCGTATGAGCTTGCGACAGAGAAAAATATCAAGGCTCACGTCGGAAATGTATTGACGGGAGAGGTGTATTACGATGCGTCGAACAGCCTTTCGGCGTGGTCGAAAATGGGCGTTCTTGCCGTAGAAATGGAAGCGGCGGCACTTTATATGAATGCGGCGGCGGCAGGCAAGAAGGCACTGTGCATCTGTACCGTTACAAACAACCCTCTGACAGGAACGGAGGACATCACGCCCGAAGAACGTGAAAAGACCCTTACCGATATGATCACTATCGCACTTGATGCGTAACCGCTGTTTTCTTTATTTATATCTAAATAGTATACAGCCATATCGGCAGAATATGCCCCGAATGGCTGTATGTATATGTCAAAACTAAAAAACAATGAAAAAATGCCTTAAATTGCCGAAAACCAAGAATGCTTTTCGGCAATTTTCCATAAAATTTCGCTTTGAAAATTGTTTGATATGCTATCAAAGTTTTCTTGCTATTCGCTAAAACTTATGGTATAATTTTGTTATATAATAATTTCCATTTAATATGGAGGTTGTTTATTCTGTTATGATGAATGGGGGATAACCAGTGACAACTTTTGCTTACGTTGCTACCGACGTAAACGGTAAAAAGGTAAAAGGCACCGAAATGGCGGAAGATTCCGTTGAACTTATTGACAAGCTCCGACAAAAAGGCTTGTTCTGTACATCTTATAAGGATGCGTCAAAGAACAAGGCGGCAGATGTCAAGTTCAAGTTCAAGACGAAGGATCTGTCGTTCTTCTGCCGACAGCTTGCGGCGATGCTTACATCGGGTGTAAGCCTTGTAAAGGCACTTCAGATATTGCAGGCGCAGACTGAAAATAAAAAACAAAAGCAGGTGCTTCTCGATATATACGAGGAGGTACAGAAGGGTCGCAGCTTCTCAGAGGCTATAGCAACAAAGCCCGGCGTATTCCCCTCGCTGTTTGTCAGCATGGTCGGTGCGGGTGAAGCGTCCGGTAATCTTGACGTTATTATGAACCGTGTATCCGAGCATTACGCAAAGGATAGCAAGACACAGAACAAGATCAAGGGTGCTATGATCTATCCTATCGTTCTGCTTGTGCTTCTGGTAGTTATTATGATAGCTATGTTCACGATGATCATGCCTATGTTCCGTGATCTTGCAGGCGATTCTGAAATGCCTCCGCTGTCTGCGGCTATTTTCGGAATAAGTGACTTTATGATCAACCAGTGGTATATTCTTGTTATAGTTTTCATCGCAATAGTGATTGCACTGCGACTTATTATCAAGACTCCCTCGTCAAAGCTCAAGTGGGACGAAATGCTTCTGAAATTACCGAAGATCGGAGGACTTCTCCGTACAATCTATACGGCACGTTTTGCCCGTACAATGTCGAACCTTTTCTCGTCCGGTCTTCAGATGGTAGACTGTATCGAAAAGTCGGTAGGCACACTTGGCAATACATATATAATCAAGCAGTTTGAGGATGTTGTCGAAAACGTTAAACGAGGCGAGTCGCTCTCGGTGGCGATGGGCAGAATAAACGTATTTGACGGTATGTTTGTTTCTATCGTTTATGTTGGTGAGGAGTCAGGTACTCTTGATACCATCCTTGCTAAATCGTCCGATTATTACGACGATGAAGCCGACTCAGCAATATCAAGACTTGTAGGCCTTATGGAGCCTGTAATGATCATCCTTATGGGTGCCATGGTAGGTTGCTTGCTTGCAGGTGTATTCCCGATTCTTTACTCAGGTATGGAAGGCATGGGCAATACTTAAAAAGCAACGAAAATTAAACCTAATAAGCAGGAAGGAATTATTGAGATATGTTATCTATTGATATTACCGACAGACAAATCAAACTTGTCCGTGGTTCAGCACAGGGCAATAAGATCAAGATTGACGAGGTTGACTTCAGAGAGATCGAAAAGGGTCTTGTTTCAAACGGCTACATAGCAGATGTTCCGCTGGTTGCGGCTGAAATAATTGATATGATCAACACAAGAGCGATCAAGGAAAAGGATACTATCGTATCGATCAGCTCAAGCTCGATACTCTACAAGGAGCTTATGCTCCCCAAGCCCAGAAAGCTCTCCAATACCGCCGCTATCGAGGCTATGATAGGAAGCAACATGGGCATATCGGGCGACTATAATATTTCATATACCATAGTTGGTGAAACCGTAGACGAGAACAAGAACCCTCTTATCAAGGTTCTTGCCACAGCCTGCCCCCAGCGTCTTGTTGGCGGATATGTAAAGCTGTTCACGCACATGGGTCTTGCACTTAAGGCTGTAAACATTTCAAACAATGCAATTTCACGTCTTATCCAGAACACTCCGAAGATGTCGGGCTATATGCCGCTCCTGCTTGTTCAGATAGACAAGGAGTTCCTGAATATCAACCTTTACGAAGACAACGTTCTTTCGTTCTCAAGATATTTCAAGATCGACCCCGCTGATTATAATAACGCAGAGGACTATGTTAACCAGGCTATATATGATAACCTGTTCAGAATGTTCCAGTTCTTCCAGTCAAGGAAGGACATGAAGCCCATCAAGGAAATGATGTTCTACGGTGAGATAGGCGACTTCATAGCGCTTACGAACACCGTATCGGGCTTTAGCGTTCCCTGTCACATTCTGAGTGCACCGACAACCATTGCGTCAAGAGCTGACTTCGAGTTTACCGTATATGCAAACGCCATCGGCGCACTCTACAAGGTAAACAAGGAACTTGAGCATATCAACCTTCTTGATACCACAGCGGCTAAGGAAAGCAAGGGTCTTAATACCTTCTTCATCGGACTTGGTGCGGCGGCTCTCATAAGCGTTCTTGCGGTTGTCGGCGCAAATGTTGTTGTAGATGTTATCAACAATAGCATAAAGAGCGAGATAACAAAGGTGCAAGCACAGATAAACGACACGGCACTTCAGGCAAGGCTAACGACTTTACAGCAGAAGGAAGGCGTTCTTGCCAACTTCCAGAGTTACAAGGATTCTATTGCAAATGCCGAACTGATGTACAATTATATGCCTAAGGGTACTACAGCGGTATATAAGATGCTCAGAGAGCCGTTTACGGAAAAGCAGGACGGCATTGAGAGTGTAACGAAGGAAGACATTCGCAAAAACCTTTCAGGTATGAAGCTGATAGATTCAGTCGATATTTCCGGCTATTCTGTAACCGCAACATACAGCTGTAAAAATCAGGCGCAGCCTTCACAGTATGTCAGAGCGCTGATAGATCAGGGCTATTTTGAAAATATCACATATACCGGTTACACTGTTGAAAAAGGCGAAGACAATAAGGAAACCGTTGAGTTCAGCCTGACAATGCTTCTCAAGGCAGGTAATGGCGTTGCAGTCGATAAGAATTCGGCTAACAGTATTATCGAAGCAGGCGAGAACGGCACACAGACCGATACATCTTCAACCGCTTCCGCAACAGAATCAACTGCCGAATCTACGGCACAGTAACGGGGAAAGGACATACATAACATGAAGATCAGTAAACAGGAACGAATTCTTATAGTTGTATTTTTAGTTGCCGCAATAATAGGCGTCGGCATATTTGTATTTATTCTTCCCAACTTCAACAAGATCAGTGATAACAACAAGCAGCTTGCGTCTGTCAATAAGCAATATGCGGATATAAATAAACAGCTCGAACACGAGTCAACAATAGATAACGAGATCAGCCAGGCGTATGAAGACGGTAAGAACCTTGCCGACAAGTTTTTCAACGACCTCACAGAATACGAGGCTGACGAGATTATGCGTAAGTTTATTGCAAATGGCAAGGATATAACGATAGACGGACTTACAATTTCGCCTTTCTCAACGCAGGCACTTTCCGTATCGGTATTTTCACCCACAGAGGTAACATATCCTCTCAAGGACTTTGCCAATACCGTCGTTGAAACTCCGGATAAAGAAACCGATTTCAGCAAGCTCAGCACAAGAGAGCTTGTTATGTACGCAAAGAAGCTCCAGGCGACACTTCTTGCCGCGAGCGAACCGGTAACCGTAGGTTCTGTAACAGTAGCATTTACGGCACATTCAAATAAGCTCCAGAATCTTCACGATTTTGCAGACCTGCTTTATTCGGGTGTATACGAAAAGAACGGTGACGGAAAAACCGTTTCTATCGCATCGCTCAGCTATCAGATGGAAGAGAACACAAGCACAAATTCCGGTGAGAGCAACGCTTCTTCCGGCGATTACACAATGGAATTCTCCGTAAATCTGCTTTGCATACAGCCTGTGGCAGATCCCTTTGCGGCTAATAACAGCACAGCCGAATAAACGGTTGCTTACAAGTAAGAAATGAAAGGATGAAACGCTATGAACAAACATAACAAAAGAGCGTTAATGATGAAAAGGGCGTTACTGCGGCTGAAAGGCGGCAAGGGAAGCGTTTTATTCTTCATTATCGCTATAATGACGGTTATGATAGTTCTTGCATCTGCGGTTTATTATTCGACAATTTCCGCTCGTGCACAGGTCGAGATAAAATACGGCAATGAACAGTCTTACCAGAGTGCCGTTTCGCTAAATGACCTCGTAACCGAATATCTCAACACAAAGACGGACGATGCTTTCGTAGACGCTATAATTGCACTGTCGCCCAACAAGTCGCTCACCACAAAGGGCGATGGCACAGATGCTTTCGCAGAGCTTGCCGGCGGTCTTGGCGATTACAAGATAACGGTAACAAAGCTCAGCGGTGACAGCGGCGACGAAAAGCAGACGATAAAAGTCGAAACCGAAGTATTAGTAAACGGTGAAACCTCAACGGTAACCTCAATCGGTGAGTTTACGCTTGTTTCAAAACCTTATTCGTTCGACAGATTCTTCACATCTACAGGCTATGCTCCGAACGATGTTGTAATGTCCGGTATGACCGTAACTTCCACAATGTACCTTGATAACGAGTACAGCCAGATAGGTTCATCTCAGTCGGGCAACTCGGGTATCAATATCAGAGCCGAGGTTATCAGTGCGGGTACGCTTTCAATAAACAACGCACCTATCAACTCAAACGGTGACCAGACATTTGATATCACCACTGGAAACAACCTTATAATGACGTATAACGGCGGTCAGGGTGCAATGAACCTGAACGGCGGACGTATAAGAGTCGGCGGAAATCTGATACAGGGCACATCGTTCAACTACAAGAACGATACCGATGTTTATGTAGTCGGCGACTTTATAAGCGGACGACCCAGCGATGACAGCGATTGTGAGATCTATGTAAACGGTGATGCCGCTTTCTTCGGAAATGAAACATATATGGGCAAGGTTTATGTAAACGGCGATGTTTACATTGACAAAGAAGTAAACACGGGCGATAAGTTCCCCGGCGGAATAACGGTCGGAGGCAATGTCTACCTCTGCTCAGGTTCAAGCTACTACGGCGCACAGAAGGCATGGATAAAGTCACACGGCGTTGATGACAGCAGAATAAAGGATTATACCGATGCTTCTATTCGCTTTGAAGCAAAGAATGGCGACAACGACAGCGCATACAATGCACTGCGTGCAAACATGGATAAGGCGAGAGGCTCAAATGAACAGGCATATTCGTATGTATGGCCTTCCGACAGCGGAACATGCGAATCACTGACAAATGTCAAGGCTAAGATCAACGAAAAAGTCGGAAATCCCGAATATACAAACTGGAATATGACCAAGAAGTTTATCAATGACGACGGCTCATATACAGTAGATCCTATTAACTATAAGTTCGACAATGCAACTGAACCTCAGGTACAGGATGAAAGATTCAAAGACACAGGCAGTACAAAGAATCAGTTAGTAGTGTCAGCTCAGAAATTCGGTCAGTACGTTATAATGGGCGATATGCGCATTACGGCAGGAACATGGGACGGATACAACATAGTATTCGATACCACTATGCCCGGCGGTAACGATATTGATATGTATGTATATCTTCCCGCAAACTGCTTTATGAAGAAAACTCCTCCTGCTAACGAGTGGAGTTCACCCACATACAGCTTCTCAAATAAGTCGGAGGATAAATCCAAGTTCAACTGCTTCCGTTGGAACAACGAACCCGACGGTCAGTTTGCCGGTTGGTTCAGCGTACTTACAAAGGGTAAGGGCAGTGTAATATTCGTTATAGGCGACGGCGTAACATACTTTGCTCAGACACGAGTATTTATGGGTCACTACAACCTTCTTAAGGAGGTTCTTCCCGATGCGATAACGGCAGATGGTAAGGTAACTAATACCGATAAATTTTCTGAAGCTAAGATAAGCGCCATTATGAGAACAACTGACACAGATGCCAGAAAGCAGACACTGTTTAAGCAGAATATTCTTGATAAGTACAAGAACTCAGGCGGAATTCATAACAACCTGTTCGTTGTTGCGATAAACAAGAACAGCGATGTAAATTTTGATATGCAGTATAATACATTCTGTGGATTTATATATGCACCTTATATGACGTTCGGCGCAGGTAAATCGACAGAAGGACATTTTGCGATGCTCGGCGGTCTTATCGTATCCGACTATGAGATGCCGAATACATCAAGAGTGTATATGGCTACTATTCCGTATGACTACTATGACAGATATGTAGACAGTACGCTGACCGGAGCTGAAAAGGAAGACGCACGCTTTGATTATATGGAAAAGCTCATTTCCAATTCGGGCGGTGAGATCGGAACACTCGGTTCGTCAAGCTCAAGATCATGGAGAAAGTACGGTTATAACTGATGAAAGGAGCGGATAGCATGAAGCTGTTTAAACGCTTTAAAAGTAAAAAAGGCTTTACGCTGACAGAGGTTCTCGTTTCCATAGTCATATTCGCTCTTATGTCCGCTATCGTAATGCAGATACTTGCAATAGCGATAGCACAGCACAGAAAGAATGACAGCGTGGATAAGGATATGGACACGCAGATAAGCAATCTTGTGCAGGAAAACGCTCTTGTTGAAAGAGATACCGTAAATCTTGTCATGAAGTTTGTAAGTCCCACGGGCGGTACGAACGATGTCAAGATAAACGATGTAAAGATACGCAAGGACAGCACCGAAGCCGATAATGACGGCAGACTTGAGATAAATACTATTGATGCTACGATCAAGAATGACGGCGGCAATAAGGATAAGGATAAAAACAGCGGCGGTATGGTAACCGATGATATCCATATTTACGGCACAAAGGGTATTGACAAGATATACGTGCATGAAGAAAGCTGTGTTCTTGAGGACGGTAAATACAAGATTACGCTTGCGTTTATGGTTGATACAACCTCAACAAATGCACTTAACGGTTCAGAGAGCAAGTCTTTAAAGATTGCACTCCCCGAAGCGTCAAAGAATATTGTTGTAACGCCCGATGATAAAATGGTTTATAGCATGGTATCCGGCACAAATGTACGATTCAGTGCAAAGAAAGCAAGCGACAAGGATACTTCGTACAGCATGAAGATATACTTTACACTGTCCGAAGATAAGTTTGAAAGTGATTACGGTTGCTTTGCCAAGTATTTTGTTGATCCAAAAAGCACAGATACGGCAAAAACATCGGAATCATTTGATGATGCGGCTACAAACGGTATTTACAACCATATTTACGGTACGCCCGTAAAGGAGGATGATGCCGGATGAGAAAGCTCTTAAAGAAAAAGGCATTTACGCTGATTGAGGTCATAATCGCAATGGCAATTATGACAATACTCATTGTTGCGGCTATGTCTATGTTCAATCCCGTAAACGGCATAGTGAAATCTCTTGACGAGGATACAGTAACAAATGCCGTAACCGATACGATAACCAATTATGTTACTGATAAGCTGAAAAATGCTTCAACATACAACATAAAAGAATATAAGACCGAGGATCTTACCAAGAACTCCGACGTTGACAGCAGTGTGGCAAAGATAGCTTCCGTTATGTTCGCCGATAAGGAACTTAACGAAACTGTTTACTGCATGATACTGCGTTCAACAGCTGAGGGTTATCAGTTATACGATCTCGGCAAGCTCAGCAGTGTTGTTGACTATAAGACAAAGGCTACTTCGCTTGTCAACAATAATGCTTATGCCGTATTCAATAATGAATATTACAATGACTCGCGCTATAAGTTCACATTCAAGACGACCTCAGGCGATAAGGGCACATGGTGCAGAATGGGTGTCAACACTTACGATTCCGATGGAAACATAAAGGTAAGTGAGCGAGTTCAGATGTTCAAGCTGCTCAATATGTCGCTTCTGAAGCTGACACCTTCAAGCAGTCCCGACCTTGAGAATTACAGTTATTCTGATGATATGAATATTGTAATTCTTTACAGGATTAAGATTTTCGGCTGATAACAAAAAATCCCCCGCCGTAAGGCGGGGGAAATATAAACGCTTATTTTTTACAGCATTGAAAGATAAGCCTTGATAATGGTTTCACCGCAAAGCATACCGACTGCAAGTCCTACGCTCAGTGCAGGGCCGAAGGCGATACGGCGGCGCAGTTTTATCTTTGTTATCTTGCCGTTTTCCACGTTCGCACGGAATACATATTCCTTGCTGTCGGGAAGATTGCCCATTACTTCGTTCAGTTCGCTGCTGAGCGACTCAGTTGCGGCTTTAAGCTCATCGCCCGAAATATTCCACGCTTTTTCTTCAAAAAGCTCAGGGTCGATCTTGCACTTGCCGTGTTCAAATTCACCTATGATAACATCCTTTGAGCTGTCGACAGCCTTGCCCTCGCACCAACCTGTGAGTTTTTCGCTGATTTTTGCGGATTGCTCCTTAGTGAACCGTGACGATACGCAAAGCACGATAAGCCCGTAGACAGCGCCCACCACAACACCTATAACGGCTGAGGGAACTATCTTCCAGCCAAGCACAAAGCCCGATGCCGCCATAAGCTGAACATCGCCGCCGCCCATACCGCCGAATAAAGCGAGTATAGCAAACGGAACTGCGATAACAGCCGCACCTGCAAAATGCTCCCACCAGGGCATATTAGGCTCGGTGAAGAACGTGGCGATACCGAGTACGGCAATCGAGATCGTACACCAGTACGGGATTTCCATATGGTCAATGTCAATACAGCTGAGGACTATCAGCAATGAGAAGAATACAATTGCGACCACCATCGGCAGACTTGCCGAAAATCTTATGTAGGCGAGCAGGAACATTATTCCCGTCAGAGCCTCTACAACAGTGTAACGTGCCGAGATAGGAGCCTTACACTTGCGGCACTTGCCGCCTAAGAATATCCAGCTGAATATCGGCACAAGGTCATACGGCTTTATTCGTTCACCGCACGAAAAGCAGTGAGAAGGGCCGTTTACGATTGACATATGCAGCGGAGTGCGGTAGATTACCACATTCAGAAAACTGCCAATGACCGAGCCGAAGATAAACACAAGCACGCAAATTACGGTATCATACCATAGTATACCTGTCATATATATAACCATCCTTTCCTTTTTGGAACGCTGTAACAACGGTACAGATTTTAACAAATGGGGTTTGGGGCAACGCCCCAAGAGTAGGGTCGCAGGGGCGACAGCCCCCGTATTCTCCCCCTTTCCGGGGGAAAGGGGGCAGGGGGATAGGGATATTAAATCCGCTCTGCGATATAAAATTAGCTTTTGTTTCAATCTGAACGCTGTAAAACAGCGTATGGATATTTTACCACATATCGCCGCCTTTTTCAAGTACGGGCGGCAAGTATACCACTAATCACAGGGGGAACAGTTTAATGAAGAACATACCGATAGGACAGATTCTTGTTGAGAACGGATTTCTGAAAGAGGATCAGCTTGAAGAAGCCCTTGAAAAACAGCGCAGTGAGCCGGGTAAAAAGCTCGGCGACGTATTGCTCGAGCTGGGCTATGTTTCAGAAACACAGCTTGCGCAGGCACTGTCTATCCGTCTTAAAGTGCCGTTCATCGACCTCACAACCACAAAGATTGATATAGAGGCGGTCAAGAAGATACCTGAGGCTATAGCAAAGAAGAACTGCTGTGTAGCGTTCCAGATGAACGATTCACGCCTTACTGTTGCTACAGACGATCCTATCAACTTCTACATATTCGAGGAGTTGAAGGTTATCTCCGGTATGGAGATACACGCAATGATAGCTACCCGTACAGCTATCAACGAAACTATCAGCAAGGCATATTCACAGCAGACCGTAAGCAACGTTATGGATAACCTCAATAAAGAGTACAACAATGCTACGGACAATGTTATCCAGGACGACCCCGAATCAGGCGAGCGTGTTGATAACGCACCTATCGTTAAGCTGGTAAATACAATAGTCGAAACCTCATTCAGAATGAATGCGTCGGATATTCATATAGAGCCTTTCAAGGACAGAACAAGAATAAGGCTCAGAGTAGACGGCGAGCTTATCGAGCAGATGAAGGTAAAGCCTGCCGCACATAACTCGCTCATTACCCGTATAAAGATACTCGGCGGTATGAACATCGCCGAAAAGAGAATACCTCTTGACGGCCGTTTCGGTATGACTATCGACGGCGTAAACCTTGACGTCCGTGTATCTACCATACCTACCGTTTACGGTGAGAAGTGCGTTATCCGTCTGCTTTCAACGGCAGATGAAAAGACAAGAAAGATAACCGACCTCGGTATGACGCTGTACAACTACGAAATGTTCAAGCAGATCATACGTTGTCCGCACGGAGTTATGCTGGTTACCGGACCTACAGGTTCGGGTAAATCTACAACACTGTACGCAACGCTCGGCGAGCTTTCAAAGCCCAACGTTAACATAGTTACCGTTGAGGACCCCTGCGAAAAGAAGATAGACGGTGTAAATCAGGTACAGATAAACGCAAAAGCAGGTCTTACCTTTGCGGCGGCTCTGCGTTCTATTCTCCGTCAGGACCCTGATATAGTAATGGTCGGTGAGATTCGTGACGGTGAAACCGCAGACATCGCTATCCGTGCCGCTATCACAGGTCACTTGGTTCTTTCGACCCTCCATACAAACGATGCCGCAGGTACTATCCTCCGTCTTGTTGATATGGGTGTTGCACCTTACATGGTTGCGTCATCTCTTGTCGGAGTTATCGCTCAGCGACTTGTAAAGCTGCTTTGCCCGGAGTGCAAGGAGAAGGTAATGCTTACCGATCCTGCCGACTTAAGACTTGTCGGAAAGACAGAGCCGGTCGAAATATGCAAGGCTCATTACGGCGGATGCCGCTCATGCCATAATACAGGCTATAAGGGCAGAACCGCTATCCACGAGATAATAGTAAGCTCGAACGATATAAAGGAGCTTATCTCAAGCGGCGCAACAGCCGAGCAGATAGGCGCACAGGCCGAAAAGAACGGAACAAAGCTGCTGAGAAGCAACGTTACCGATATGGTGCTTGCAGGCACTACAACGCTTGACGAACTGGTAAAAGCCACCTACTCCGTATAATACGGATGCGGTGTTAGCAATATGTCTTTTTAAAAGGAGAATAAAAAGGTGGATATTAACAAAATACTTGACGAAGCAAGAAGGCTCGGCTGTTCGGACTTACACTTTACTGCGGGACTTCCTCCCGTTGTACGTCTGCACGGCAGTATCAAAAAGCTCAGCGGTTATCCCGACTGCACAGAGCCTATCATTGTCAATATCATAAATCAGATAACCTCAATGAAGCACAAGGCTTCTATCCAGAAGGGTCTTGACACCGACTTCTCGTATGTATCCGCATCCGGACACAGACACAGAGTAAACGTGTACAGACAGAGGGGCTATCACGCAATAGCAATGCGACTTCTGCGTAACGATATTCCTACACTGCAGGATCTTATGCTTCCCGGACTTATGGGCGAGTTTGCACTCCGTCCGAGAGGTCTTGTGCTGGTAACAGGTCCTACAGGTTCAGGTAAGTCAACGACTCTTGCGGCTATGATAGACCATATCAACCGCAACAAGAACTGTCATATTATTACAGTCGAAGACCCTATCGAGTATCTTCACACACATAAGCAGTCAATGGTAAACCAGCGTGAGATCGGCGCCGATGTAGACAGCTTCGCAGGCTCACTGCGTGCCGCACTCCGTGAGGACCCCGATGTTATCCTCGTCGGAGAAATGCGTGACTTTGAAACTATCAATGCCGCAGTAACCGCCGCAGAAACAGGTCACCTTGTGCTTTCGACACTGCATACGACAGGTGCCGCAGAAACCATCGACCGTATAATAGACGTTTATCCGCCTCACTCACAGGGTCAGATCAGAGCGCAGCTTGCAAACTCCCTCGTAGCCGTTATTTCACAGACGCTCGTTCCCACGGCTGACGGCAAGGGTCGTATCGCCGCTCTTGAGCTTATGAGCTGTACAGACGCTATCAGCTCACTTATCCGTGAAGGTAAGATATTCCAGATTCCGAACTCCATCCAGACCTCTAAGGCTCTCGGTATGTTCTCGCTCGACCAGGATCTTGCAAGACTTGTCCGCACAGGTAAAATTACGGAAGAAGTTGCAAGAAGCCGTTGCCAGAACCCCGACGATCTCAAGAGATATATCGGAGCTTATTAATCAGCATAAATCATCAATTGATGCTACAATGCCGCCTGTTTATACGGCGGCATTATTTATGCGCTTCTGAAAGGATTTTTAAATGAAATTTGTAATACAGCGTGTGAACCACGCAAGCGTCACCGTAGACGGCGAGGTAATTGGAAAAATCGGCAAGGGTTTTATGGTGCTTATTGGCATCTCACAGACTGATACAAAGGAAATCGCAGACAAGCTGATACGCAAGATGACGGGGCTTCGCATCTTTGACGATGAGAACGGAAAGACAAACCTTGCCCCTGCCGATGTCGGCGGAAGCCTGCTTCTTATCTCACAGTTCACGCTGTACGCAGATTGCCGCAAGGGCTACCGTCCCTCCTTTACAAGCGCCGGCTCACCCGATATGGCAAACGAACTGTATGAGTATATCGTCGAGCAATGCCGGAAGTGCGAAAGCATAGCCGACGTGCAGACAGGCAGGTTCGGTGCGGATATGAAGGTAGAGCTTCTGAACGACGGACCGTTCACGGTCATCCTTGACAGCAACGAGCTGATGTAACGTCACGCTTTGAGCCGAACAGTTGTATAAGTGGTGAAAAATTACTGTAAATTCTCTCACTACATTTTTCGTCAAAGTGCACAACTGAGAAAAATATTTTGTTGCATTTTTGTTAAATTTCCAATCAAACTATAGACAAACGGGCGAAAAAGTGTTATAATCAAGTCACATTAAAAGGAAACGCCGCAGCATAAAGCACAGCGCTCCCGGAAAGGACTTAAGTATGAATGAAATAAAATTAGGTAAAAAAATCTCCGAAGGTAAAACCGTTGATGTATATGAGAGCGGCGACCTTGCAGTAAAGGTATTCAAACCCGATGCACCCAAAACAGTAGTTTTCTATGAGGCTTTCATGGATTCAAAGGTTGAAGAAACAGGACTTAACGTTCCTAAGATAAAGGAAGTTGAGCTTATCGACGGCAAGTGGGCAATAGCTACAGAGCTTATAAAGGGCAAGACGCTTGCACAGATCATGCAGGAAGAGCCTGAGAACTGCGACGGCTATCTTGATGATATGGTAGAGCTTCAGCTTGAGATACACTCAAAGAAGGTTACAGGTATTTCAAAGCTGAAGGATAAACTGAGAGAAGAAATCGAGAGCCTTGACGTAATCGACCACATCAAGAGATACGATCTTCTGACAAGACTTGACAGCACACCCAAGCACGTTAAGCTGTGCCACGGTAACTTCGGTCCTGAGAATATAGTTGTAACAGACGACAACAAGGTTTATATAGTTGACTGGATAGGCGCTTCGGCAGGTAATGCCAGTGCAGATGTTGCCAAGACATATCTGAAGCTTGCACTTACATCTACAGAAACAGCTGAGAAGTATCTCAACCTGTTCTGCAAGAAGACAAATACAGCAAAGACATATGTTCAGGAATGGCTTCCTATTATGGCGGCATCAACGCTCGCAAAGGGTGTTACAAGCAAGGAGGAGAAGGATCTTCTCTTTACATGGCTTGACGTTGTGGACTATTCTTGATGACAGCTTAATAACGATAATGACGCCCCGCTTCTGCGGGGCGTTTTTGTGTGCTTTTTGTGTATACGGCACAGGGGATATATCGGAAACGTCGAAAAAACGGTGTGAGCGGCATCATTTTTGAATATTTTCTGAAAATTCGCCGTAAAAGGCTTAACATTTGCGCCGATTTGTGCTATACTTACAACGTGGTATACTCTGCTTCGGAAGAATATATCCTTGCCGACAGCGGCAATAATATTGTAAACAACACACCTTAAAAGGACGTAAATATGAGTCAGAAAAAAACCAATTATCTTAATGCAGACGTTGAGCTTGAGGAAAGTACGCCTGCGGTAAAGAAAAAATCAAAGAAAAAGCAGAACAAGACATTGAATACGGTAAAGCACGTTTTAGGAGTTATCGGAACAACGTTTCTCAGCCTGTTCATGATAGTAATCATTACCTGCTGTATAGTAGCGGTAACGCTTACTGTATATATAATGCAGTTTGCCGACAGTGCGTTTGACGTTGATCTCAAGAACGTCGATCTTAGCTATACCAGCTTTATTTATGCGAAGAACAGCGCAGGAGAGCAGGTGGAGATAAAGCGTCTGTCAGGTGACGAGAATCGTATCTGGGTAAATATGGAGCAGATACCGAAGCACACTCAGGACGCATTCACGGCGGTCGAGGACAAGCGTTTCTACGAGCATGAAGGCGTTGACTGGAAAAGAACGGTCCGTGTAACAATATCGACTCTGTTCAACGGTTACGGCGAGGGTGGCTCGACCATAACACAGCAACTTGTAAAGAATATCACGGGCGACGACAGAGTAACTCCCGAACGTAAGATACGAGAGATATTCAGAGCGTTGAACCTTGAAAAGCAGTATACCAAGATAGATATACTTGAAGCGTATCTCAACCGTGTTCCTCTCGGAGGTACGGTTTACGGAGTAGGCTCGGCGGCTTACTATTATTTTGGAAAGACGGTCGATCAGCTGACAATTGCCGAAAGTGCGATACTTGCAGGCATGACACGTTCTCCGAGCGTGCTTAACCCTTATGCGAATCTTGAGCGTTCGAAGGAAAGACAGCTTTACGCACTGAAGTGTATGTATGAGCAGGGTCTTATTACGACCGACGAATATGAAGCCGCAAAGACAGAGCAGGTCAAATTCAGACTTATCGTTGAGGGCGACGCTTACGGCTATAAGGATCCCAGATATGATGAGTATTACGGAAACAACGCAAACAAGGACGAGAACAGCGACGGATATGACGATGAGGATACTTATGAGGCATATCGCTGGAACGAGTATGAAATAACTCAGAACTGGTATGTAGACGCTGCCATACAGCAGGTTATCGAGGATCTGAGTAAGGCAAAAGGCATGACCTATGCAGAGGCGAAGGCGGATCTTTATAAGGGCGGCTACAAGATATATCTCAATATGGATATGGATATACAGGAGAAGCTGGAAACCTTCTTCAAGGATCCGAACAACTTCTTCTACAGCTATGATAAAACCGCAATAGAAGAAAACTGCGCTCAGGCGGCATTTGTTCTTACCGACTACAGAGGTAACGTAGTGGCTCTTGCGGGCGGTATCGGTGATAAGCCCGGTGACGGCTGCTTCAACAGGGCAACACAGGCTATACTGCCTATCGGTTCGACAATGAAGCCTATCTCGGTTTACGGTCAGGCTGTAGATAAGGATGTAATCAACTATTCTTCGATGATACTGGATAAATGTATCACGCTTCCCGAAGGCACAAGCTGGCCGAGTAACTTTGAGGGCGATTACGGCTCGGGCGGATATATACCGGCGTGGTATGCGGTACAGCAGTCAAAGAACACGACCGCTGTCCGTATGGCACAGGTACTCGGAATAGACACCTGCTTCAACTTCCTTACGGATAAGCTGAACGTTACAACGCTTGACTACACCTATGACAAGGCATATTCGCCCATTGCTCTGGGTCAGCTTACGCAGGGCATGACGCTTATGGAGCTTGCCGGTGCATATCAGATATTCGGCTCGGGCGGTGTATATTACGAACCTAAGCTGTACAACCTTATCACCGACTACAACGATAAGACGGTTATCGAGCAGGAGCCTCTCGGTGACAGAGTAATGGAAAGCGACAGCGCATATATAACAAACAGACTGCTCAAGGCGGTTACGGATACTACAAACGGCTCGGGCAGATATGCGAAAATCGACGGTATAGAGGTAGTCGGCAAGACAGGTACTTCAAACGATGAGCGTGTTCTTGCGTTTGCGGGACTTACTGCGGATTACTGCGGTGTTATAAGACTGGGATTTGACGATAACAAGAACATTGGCACAACAAACTATATTTATCTTGCGCAGGTATGGCACAACTTTATGGTGAATGTTGTGAACGAGGATTCCACAAAGACCTTTGCAAAGGATTCAAACGTAGTCGAAAAGAAATACTGTACCGAAACAGGACTTCTTGCAACGTCAAAATGCAAGAATACCGCTGTGGGTTATTATAAGGCGGATAATCTGCCAAAGACGTGCGATTCCACGCATAAAGACGGCGAGTATGTAAAGAAGCACGGCGGTGAAACATTGCTTGTACCCGACTGGAGTACGCAGAAAGCGGAAGAAGATACGAGCAGTACAAGCTCGAACTGAGAAAATTCAACAATGACAGCGGCTTACATCAGCCGCTGTTTTCGTGAAAGGATCATTGATATATGACATTCAGACTTACAGCACCTTGTCACTTCGGACTTGAAAAGACGCTTTCCTTCGAGGTACGCAGGATTGGCGGAGAGGATATAGCCGTGTCGGACGGACGGGTGACGTTCACCGGTGACGAGCGTGTGCTTATAAGGGCGAATATGTGTCTGTCGACAGCAGAGCGTGTGGGAATACTTCTCTCGGAGTTCAGGGCAAGAACATTTGAGGAGCTTTTTCAGGGGATAAAGGCAATCCCTATTGAAAAATATGTCGGAAAGTTCGACAGATTCCCTATCAAGGGCTTCAGCCTTAATTCAAAGCTGACAAGCGTTCCTGCCTGCCAGAAGATAATCAAGAAGGCTATGGTCGAGCGAATGAAAAGCGTTTATAAAATCGGCTATTTTCAGGAAACCGAAGCGTTGTTCCAGTTCCGCTTTTCAATAATGAAGGATAACGTCACAATGACGCTCGATACATCGGGCGAGGGACTTCACAAGAGAGGCTACCGCCGCTTTTCTAATGCCGCACCTATAAAGGAAACGCTTGCGGCGGGAATTGCCGACCTTGCAAGGATAAGGGATAACGATATTGTCTGCGACCCGTTCTGCGGAAGCGGAACACTGCTTATCGAGAGTGCGCTCAAGGCGCTTAACATACCGCCGTGTCTTGACAGGGAATTTACCGCTATGCAGTGGGAATTTTTACCCAAGAAAATGTGGGACGAGGAAAGAGAAGCGCTCAGAGCAAATATCAGAAAGCCTGAAAACTTTAAGCTGTACGGCTTTGATATAGACCCCGAAGCCGTAAGACTTACCCGTGACAACGCAGTAAAGGCGGGCGTGGGTGAATATATTGAGGTTAAGCAGCGTGATGTTGCGGATTTTACATATCCGGATGGCTGTACCGTTGTACTTTGCAATCCACCTTATGGTGAGCGTATGCTGGACGAAGAACAGGCACACGAGTTATATAAGGAGATGGGCAAAAGATTGCTTCCGACAGAAAACAGGAGATTATTTGTAATCACTCCGGACGGGGAGTTTGAGGAGCTGTTCGGAAAGAAAGCGGACAAGAACAGAAAGCTGTATAACGGTATGCTAATGTGCAGGCTGTACAGCTACTTTAAAAGCTGATAACGCAATTATTATCAAGCGGTATGCCTTTGAAAAGGTGTGCCGCTTTTCTGCACTGTGAATATTACCAAACCGTTATAGTTTTTTTGTGGAATATGTCAATTGCGGATATAACCGAGTGTTGATATACTTATAATAGACAAGGTAACTATACTTTGTCAAATTATCGGGATGTGAACAAAAATTATTTTGCACAATATTGCAGGAGGTACCGCTATGAAAATTCTCAGAACAGTCGTTTCAGCAATAGTTGCCGCCGCAGGAGTATGGCTTTGCGTGGCACAGGACACTACGCTCGACAGACTTGACTTCTATATTTATTCGGTCTGCTCATCGCTACTGATTACATTGGCTGTCGCTTTCGGCATATTTACATTTATAAAGCACAGCTTCGGACGGTTTATCGGCGTTACAGTTGCTGTGAATGCCGCTATTTGCATATTCCACGCATATAAGTACCCGTACAACGTAATGAACGTCGGCGGTTTTGCGTCGCATATGGAATGGTTTGCTTCGGCTCTGCCGTTCAATCTTCTTATTGCCGCAGGGGTGAGTGCAGTTTGCATACTTGGATACAGGCTCATCAACACTAAGCAAAGTAAAACGACAGTGTAAGTAAATATATTCCGACAGCCGCAGATTTGCGGCTGTTATTTTTTGCAAAGCAATTTAATTAAAAAAGCGGAAAAAGCTGTAAGCTGAAACGTGTGAAATATTTCATATTTTTTTGTATAAAGTTACAAAAAACTCTGTATTAAAGACGAAAATTAGGTATTATTGTTGACTTTATGCGTGAAATAATGTAAAATTACTAAATAAGGATTAAAGCGAAGGAGAGATCTCTGTGGAGAACGTATTTTTTGCACGTCAACTGATACTGGATGTGAATAATAATACATACGGCTATGAACTGCTTTACAGAAATCAGCCCGGAGTAAACGCATATACAGGAAACAACGGAGATGTAAGCACAGCAGATGTAATCAACAACGCATTTTTTGTCGACAATATAACAAGCGTTTTAGGCGGTAAAAAAGCATTCGTCAATTTTACGGGCAACCTCATAAAAAGAGGAGTGCCGAAGATGATCTCAAGCGATATACTCGTAGTCGAACTGCTTGAGAGCGTAATGGCAGACGCAGAAATAATAAGGCGCTGTATAGAGCTTAAGAAGCTGGGATATATAATCGCTCTTGACGATTATGAATACGGCGAGAATACAAAGGCTCTGTTTGAGCTTGCCGATATAATAAAGCTCGACTTCCACACCTCCCGTGAGGCAGTGGAACGCACAGCGGAAAAGTGTATAACATATAATAAGATAATGCTTGCCGAAAAGGTGGAAACTCAGCTTGAGGTGGAATATGCCAAAAGGCTCGGCTGTACATATATGCAGGGCTATTTCTTTGCAAAGCCTCTGCTTATGACGCACAGGACAAATACGCCTATGGCAAAGACGTTCCTTCATATACTGGGTCTTGTATATTCGCCCGAGCCTGACTATGAAGAAATAGCGGCGGTCATTTCGACGGACGTTGTGCTGACGATAAGACTGCTGAGGCTTATAAACGTAATGTACGGCAGTACGGGGAACAAGATTTCAACCATTCATCAGGCGCTTGTTCTGCTCGGCTTTGAAAAGCTGAAGGAATGGATATATCTTGTAGGCCTGCAAAGGCTGCAGAAGGATACCCCCGACGAACTTATAAGGCTTGCGCTGTTAAGGGCAAAGTTCTGTGAGAGCATCTCAAAGGTAATGCCGGGGCAGTACATACACAGAAAAGAAATGTATCTTATGGGACTTATGTCGGTAGTGGCAGGTACGACCGATGAACGTGATATAGGAAACGTTATGAAGGAACTTCCGGTAACGGACGAAATAAAGAACGGTCTGCTGGGAGCGGACGGACTTTTCGGAGATGTGTTCAGACTGGTAGTCGATTACGAACACGCAAACTGGGACAAAGTGGAGGAGTTTGTCAAAAAATACAACGTTGATGCACAACAGCTTGCGAACGAATATGTACAGTGCGTCAGATTCATGCAACAATTCTATATAGGGTGAAACGCAGATTATCTATTTTTACAACACAAAAAACTTTTCTATAACGGAGTGATAACATGGCTGAAAATAAATGCGCCGCAAGACTTGAGCCTTCGAGCAGGGATATGAGTGAGCTTAAAAACCGCTTCAAGCCGGGATATGACTGGGAAACGATATGCTCTACGATGCTTGAACATCTTATGTGCGGAGTTGCTATATATGAGCTTTGTCCCGACAGAGTAAGGTCGCTTTATTTCAACAAGAAATATTACGAGATGGTGGGCTACACAAAAGAGCAGTATGAACAGTATGCGGACAGCGTTACCTCATCGCTTTACGGAGATTCGGCTGAGATGATCTTTGAAAAAGCCGGACGCTCGGCAAAGACCGGAGAAACATTCTATGCCGAATGCAAAGGCAGACGCTATGACGGCAGTGACATATGGGTGCTTGTCAAGGCGAAGCTGGTTGATTTTATAGAAAGCGAACACCCTGTATTTCTTGCAATTGTGCAGGATATGACCAACAGAAAACTGGCGGAATATGAGAATGCGGTAAATCTTGAGCGTTACCGTATACTTGAGGCGACTTCGAATGCAGTCACATTTGAATATGATATTCCCGATGATATAATGACGTTTTCGTACAGCGGAGGTAGGGCGGATTCGGCAAACCGCTCCATAAGCAACTATGCGGAGGTTTCAAAACGCACAAAGATTGTATATCCGGATGATGCGGCAAAGTTCTATGCGGCGCTGAAAAAGGCAAGCAAAAAGCCTGTAAGCTGTCTGACGCTCGACTACAGATCCACGATAATAGATCAGAACAGCTACCGCTGGGTAAGGACGTGTTATTCAAGCGTAGCGGACGCCAGCGGAAAGGTAATAAAGGTTCTCGGAAGAACACAGGATATAGACGATGAAAAGCGTGAGCAGCAGAGAATGATACAGCTGGTCGAGCTTGACAGCACAACGGGACTGCTGAACAAGCTGGCAACAACAAACCACATTCAGCGGCTCATCAGCGAAAAGACGAATGCAAAGAGTTTTTTCGCTATGCTTGATATAGACGATTTCAAGGCGTTCAACGATACCTACGGTCACAGCTTCGGTGACGAGGTGCTGAGAACGGTAGGAAAACTGCTTTCGAGAAAGTTTCCGAATGCGGTTGTCGGAAGGTTCGGCGGAGATGAATTTATCGTGTTCGCCAGAGGTACGAGCGAATCTGCCGTTGTGGACGAGTTCGAAGATTTCCTTGAGGTGTCGGGAAAGGCTGAGATAGGCGGCAAGAGGTATACGATAAAGTGCAGTGTAGGCATAGCGTGGAGTGAATCGTGCGATGTTGACTATGCGCAGTATTTCGACGAGGCGGACGAACAGCTTTACAGGGCTAAAAAGGAAGGAAAACACCGCATCTGCCGCAAGAAAATCGTTTAAAATTACCGAAAACTTTGAAAAACGGCTTGTTTACGGCAAAATAGCGTAATTTTGCTTGACAACGGGCATAATATGTGATATACTTACTTAAAGTAGAATATGGTAGGCTAAAGACTGAGTTCATCTCGGTCTTTAGCTTATATATAGGGCTTTTTACGGCTCTTGTCTGAAAGGAGGCTTTCAAAGTGCCGAAGGAAAAAGGCGGCAAGAAGAATCAGGCGGAAACGGTCGAGAGAATTACCGAGCAGAAGGTTCTGCCGATAATCGAGAGATACGGCTATGAACTGTGGGACGTTATCTTTGAAAAAGAGGGTGCCATGTGGTATCTGAAGGTGCTTTTCGACAAAGCGGACGGAGGAATAGACGACGCTGAATGCGAGGAAATAACAGAACCGCTGAACAAGGCTGTTGATACGCTGTCGTGCATTGACCTTGTGGACGTTTTCGAGGTAGGCTCGCCGGGGCTTGACAGACAGCTCAGAAAGCCTTTCCACTTTGTGAAGATGAAGGGCGAAAAGATAAAGGTGACCGTGCGTGACGAAAACGGAAAGACGGCGTATTATTCGGGTGTTCTCGGAGATTACGATGAAAATTCGGGCGAATTCACTGTACAGACAGATGACGGCGAAATGAAGTTCAATGCCGCTAAGTGCAGAAGAATTGCCCTTGACGCATAAAAAATAATTAACGGAGGAATTATTAAAAATGGCTAACAGCAACACAACGGAGCTTTTTGAGGCTCTGACATTGCTTGCAAAGGAGAAGGGGATTGACCCCGCTGTGCTGATAGAGAAGATACAGACAGCACTTGTTATCGCTATCAAGAAGGAATATCCCAGAAGCGAGAATATCAAGTTTGATATTGATATTGCTAAGGGCAAGTTTGACGTGGCTATCCAGAAGGAAGTTGCCGCAGAGGTAGAGGACGATGCAAACCAGATTTCGATGGAGGAGGCAAAGACTCACACCCGCAGAAAGCTGGAATACGGCGATATTGTAGCGATAAAGCTGGATACACAGCATTTCGGCAGAATTGCCGCACAGACGGCAAAGCAGGTCATTAAGCAGGGTCTTAAGGAGATAGAGCGTGAACAGCTCGTTGCTCAGTGGGGCGGTCTTCAGGACGAGGCAGTAACTGTTACCGTACTCAAGACAGAGCCGAGAACGGGCAACGCTACCGTAAACCTCAACGGAAATGAAGTACCGCTGTTCAGAAGCGAGCAGATACCCGGCGAGGTACTAAGGCCCGGCGATATGGTCAAGGTTTATGTTTCCGGTGTTTCCGCAACAGACCACAGACCTATGCTCAAGATCTCAAGAGTGAACAAGGAGCTTGTAAAGCGTCTGTTTGAGAGCGAAGTACCCGAAATATATGACGGAACAGTTGAGATAAAGGCTATCAGCCGTGAGGCAGGCTCACGCTCAAAGGTTGCGGTTATAAGCAACAACCCCGATGTTGATGCACTCGGTGCGTGCATAGGCCCTGGCAGACAGCGTATCAGCAAGGTATGTGCCGAGCTTGGCGGAGAGAAGATGGACGTTGTATTCTACAGCGAAAAGCCCGAGGAATTCATCGCACAGGCACTCAAGCCCAGCGATGTTATCAGAGTAGAGATACCTGACCCCGAGGTAAAGGCTTGTACGGCTATCGTTCCCGACAACCAGCTTTCACTTGCTATAGGCAACAAGGGTCAGAATGCGAAGCTCGCCGCAAAGCTCACAGGCTTCAAGATAGACATACGCCCCGAAAGCGGCTTCTATGAAGGAATAGAGAGCAAGCAGGAAAAGGCCGAGGAAGAAGCTCAGGCTGAGGAATAAAAACCCTTTACGAAAGGATGGATCGCTTTGGCAGTTAAAAAGATACCGATGAGAAAATGTGCGGGCTGTGAGGAAATGAAAGAGAAAAAACAGCTTGTAAGAGTTGTCCGTACTCCCGAGGGAGAGTTTGTACTCGACTTCACGGGTAAGAAATCCGGACGGGGAGTGTATGTCTGCAAGAGCCGCAGCTGTCTTGAGGCGGCACAGAAAAAACATGGGCTTGAACGCTCTCTGAAATGTGCGGTACCGCAGGAGATATATCTTGAACTGCTGAAAAGCATCGGAGAAAGCGACGGTGAGTAACGGCAATGAATTTTTTAAGTACGCTCGGTCTTTGCAGAAAGTCCGGACGTCTGATACACGGGTTCGATCCTGTTTGCGAGGAGCTTAAAAACCCGAAATCGAAAATTGCGGGAGTTATTCTCGCAAGCGACGTATCGGAGAAAACACAGAAGGAAATGCGTTTTTTCTGCGATAAATACAGTGCCCTGCTGTCGCAGTGCGATTGTACGATGGACGAAATCAAGTCGGTCCTCGGAAAACGCACGGGAGTGCTTGCCGTTCTCGATGAAGGCTTATACGCAAGCCTTACAGGCGAGCATAAAGGGAAATAAGCGGTACACCCGATTTATATATACAATACTAAATCTGACATAAAAAAGGGGATCAGTGAATGGATAAAAAATATCGTGTAAACGAGTTGGCAAAGGATCTTAATATTCCTGTAAGTGAAATTACGGATGTGGTACAGGAGTATTTCGGAGTACAGAAGAAATCGCAGGCTTCGCTTTCTGAGGATGAGCTGTCTGTTGTTCTCGAAAAGTATTCTCAGAGCAACCAGGTGAAGAATTTCAATTCATATTTTGCTTCGGCAAGCAAGCCCAAGACGGAGAAGAAGGAAGAAAAGCCGGCAGAAAAGCCTGCAAAGAAGGCTGAGAAGAAGCCCGAACCCAATAAGGACGCCGACAAGGCTGAAAAGGTGCAGGCAAAGCCCGAAACAAAAACAGAGGCTAAGCCCGAGGCAAAGCCTGAAATAAAGACAGAAACAAAGCCCGAAATAAAGGCAGAAACAAAGCCCGAAATAAAGGCAGAAGCAAAGAGCGACAAGCCTTCAGACAGAAAGCCTATGGGCGACCGTAACGACAGAAAGCCCTACGGCGACAGACAGCAGGGTGACAGAAAGCCCTACGGCGACAGACAGCAGGGCGACAGAAAGCCTTACGGTGACAGACAGCAGGGCGACAGAAAGCCCTACGGTGACAGACAGCAGGGTGACAGAAAGCCCTACGGCGACAGACAGCAGGGCGACAGAAAGCCTTACGGCGACAGACAGCAGGGTGACAGAAAGCCCTACGGCGACAGAAGAAACGATACCAGAAACGACCGCAGGGATAATAAGCCTGCACAGCAGACAGCTCCGGCACAGCCTGTTATCGACCTTGCAAATATCAAGACAAACGCACCTCCCACAAAGCACGTAAAGGGTGAGGCTGTACAGAGAGGCGAGCAGGTCACAAAGCACGTTGACACAAGGGGCAGTTATGTAAACCTTGATAAGTACAACGAGAAGTATGAAACCATAGCTTCGACCGAGAGCGGCAACAGACGTCAGAATGACGCTTATACAAAGAAGCAGAAGATAAATCAGAAGTCGCAGAAGGGTAAGCAGCAGTTCAGCAAGAAGAAGGAAACCGAGGCTCAGAAGCTGAAGCGTCTTGAGCTTGAAAAGGCAAGAAAGAAACAACTCGAGATACAGGTTCCCGATGAGATAGTCGTATCTGAACTTGCGTCACGTCTTAAGGTCACAGCCGCAGACGTTATAAAGAAGCTGTTCAGTCTGGGTGTAATGGTTACTATCAACCAGTCGGTCGATTATGATACGGCTTGTATCGTAGCGGAAGAATTCGGTGCAAAGGTTACCAAGGAAGTTGTAGTTTCCATCGAAGAACGTCTGTTTGAAGAGGTAGAGGATACAGAGGAGAACTTACAGCCCCGTTCACCCGTTGTTGTTGTAATGGGACACGTTGACCATGGTAAGACATCGCTCCTCGACAGAATCAGACACGCTAACGTTACGTCCGGCGAAGCAGGCGGTATCACACAGCATATCGGCGCTTACAGGGTAAAGGCAGGCGGCAGGGATATTACATTCCTTGACACTCCCGGACACGAGGCGTTTACCGCTATGCGTGCAAGAGGTGCGCTGGCTACGGATATAGCGATACTCGTTGTTGCCGCAGACGACGGCATTATGCCTCAGACGGTAGAAGCGATAAATCACGCAAAGGCTGCAAACCTTTCGATAATAGTTGCGATAAACAAGATGGATAAGCCTACGGCAAATCCCGACAAGGTAAAGCAGGAGCTTACCGAGCATGGCCTTGTATGCGAAGAATGGGGCGGCGATGTAATCTGCGTTCCCGTATCGGCAAAGACAGGCGAGGGCATAGATGAGCTTCTCGAAATGGTAAACCTCACGGCAGATGTCCTTGAACTTAAGGCTAACCCCGACAGACTTGCAAAGGGCGTTGTTATCGAGGCAAGAATCGACAAGGGCAGAGGTCCTATCGCTACTGTTCTTGTACAGACAGGTACTCTCCACACAGGCGATACCATAATCGCAGGTACTGCTGTAGGACGTGTCCGTGTAATGCGTGACGACAAGGGCAGAACCGTAAAGGAAGCCGGTCCTTCTGTTCCCGTTGAGATAATGGGTCTTGCGGAAGTGCCGAGCGCAGGCGACGATTTTGCGGCTGTTGAAGATGAAAAGCTCGCAAGAGAGCTTGTTGAAAAGAGAAAGTTTGACGCTAAGGAAGAGCAGTTCAAGCTCTACAAGAAGGTCAGCCTTGATAATCTGTTCTCACAGATTGAGGAAGGCTCGATGAAGAAGCTGCCTATCATCGTAAAGGCAGATGTACAGGGTTCTGTAGAAGCTGTTTCACAGTCACTGTCAAAGCTGTCAAACGAGGAAGTAAAGGTAGAAGTAATTCACGGTGCGGTAGGTGCCGTAACAGAAAGCGACGTTATGCTTGCAAAGGCATCCGGCGCTATCATAGTAGGCTTTAACGTAAGACCTAACCCTGCGGCTGCAGACAACGCAAAGCGTGACGGTGTCGATATAAGACTCTACAGAGTAATATATGACGCAATAGAAGAAATCGAAACAGCCATGAAGGGTATGCTTGCGCCCAAGTACAGAGAAGTTGATACAGGACGTGTTGAGGTAAGACAGGTAATGAAGCTGTCGAGCGTCGGCGTGGTAGCAGGCTCTTATGTACTTGACGGTAAGGTACAGAGAAACGGCGAGGTAAGAGTTGTCCGTGACGGCATAATCGTTGCTGTTGACAAGATAGCAGGCTTACGTCGTTTCAAGGACGATGTGAAGGAAGTAGCCGCAGGCTACGAGTGCGGTATCACGCTTGAAAAGTTCACCGACATAAAGGACGGCGATATATTCGAGGCGTTTGTTACCGAGGAGTACAGAGATTAATGGCAAATTTCAATACAGCAAGACTTGCGGAGGATATAAAACGTGAAATCTCCACAGCTATGCGTGATATAAAGGACGGCGCTGTAGTAAAGGCGATGGTCGGTGTGTCACGCTGTGAGCTGACAAGCGATCTGTCCTACTGCAAGGTTTATATCACTACGCTTGAGGGCGGCGACACCACGAAAAATGTCGCCGAGCATCTCAAGAAGGCAGAGGGCTTCTTTAAAAGAAGAATCAACGAGCGTGTGAAGATGCGCAAGCTACCTCAGCTGATATTCGTGCCGGATAATTCGATGGATTATTACGAGCATATCAGCGAGGTGATAAGCAAACTGCCGAAACCTGCCGAACCCGATGATAACGGCGATGACGAAAGGTAAACAATAATGATAACAGACGTTAAAAAAGCGGCAGAGCTACTGAAAAGCAACGATGATTTTCTGATACTGTCACACGCCAACCCCGACGGAGATACACTGGGCTGTGCTTATGGCCTTTGCGGTATGCTTCAGAAGATGGGTAAACGGGCAAAGGTTATGTGTGCGGATGAGATAGCGCCCCGTATGGAGTTCCTGCGTGATACGGTGATACAGCAGAACTTTGAGGAAAAGACCATAGTGAGCGTTGACGTTGCCGACAGAAAACTGCTCGGCGACCTTGACGCAGTATACGGCGGCAGGATATTTCTTGCGATAGACCACCACGAGAGCAGACAGGAGTTTGCAAAATATACTCTTGTCGATTCCGATGCGGCTGCGGCTTGCGAACTTATTTTTCAGATAGCGGAGGAAATGAACGCACAGCTTGACGGTGAGATTGCGTCCTGCCTTTACACAGGACTTGCAACCGACACGGGCTGCTTCAAGTATTCCAACACGACAAGCAGAACGCACATAATAGCCGCTAAGCTGATGGCTTATGAGTTTGATGTTTCCGGCATCAATTACAAGCTGTTTGATATGAAGTCAAAGGGCAGGCTGGAGCTTGAACAGGCGATAACGCAGGGAATGGAATTCTTCTGTGACGACAGGGTAGCGGTAGTATGGCTGACAACGGAGCTTATGGATCGCTTTAATGGCAGAGTTGACAGCGAGGACTTCAATGGTCTTGCAAGCCTTCCCCGTCAGGTAGAGGGCGTAATTATCGGCGCTACCGTAAAGCAGAAGGGTCCTGCTACGTTCAAAATCTCGGTCAGAACGGCAGAGCCGATAAACGCAGGAAGCGTGTGCGCCCTGTTCGGCGGCGGCGGTCACGCCAGAGCCGCAGGCTGTACAATAGAGGGCAGTATAGAGTTTGTGAAAGCAAAGCTGCTGCCTGTATTTGAAAAGGCGCTGAAAGCAAATGAATGAAATAAACGGCGTAATCTGTATCAATAAGCCGCAGGATTTCACCTCGTTTGACGTTGTGGCGATAATGCGAAGGGCGGCAGGAACGAGAAAAATCGGTCACGGCGGTACGCTTGACCCTATGGCGACAGGCGTTTTGCCGATATATATCGGCAGAGCGGCAAAGACAGCCGACCTGAATCCTGTCAGCGACAAGAGATACCGTGCGACCTTCAGGCTCGGTGTGACTACCGATACCGAGGACGTATGGGGCAAGGTGCTGACAGAGAGCGAAAAGCCCGTTACGCTTGCGGAAATTACCGATGCGGTAAAGACTATGCAGGGCGATATAATGCAGATACCGCCGATGTATTCTGCGGTGAAGATAAACGGCAAACGGCTTTATGATCTTGCAAGGCAGGGCATTGAGGTTGAACGTGCCGCTCGTCCGGTCACGGTATATTCGATAGAGCTGTCCAACTATGACGAGGAAAAGCGTACAGGTACGCTTGATATTTATTGTTCAAAAGGAACCTATATCCGCACTATCATAAGTGATATAGGAAAAAGGCTCGGCACAGGAGCGATAATGACCTCGCTTTGCCGCACGATGGCGGCAGGCTTTACGCTTTCGGACTGCCACGATATTGAAACGCTTCGTAATATGCCGCCTGAGGATACCGCAAGGCTGGTACTGCCGACAGAGCGTGTTTTCTCGTGCTATGACGAGATAACTCTTGACGGTACACAAAAGAAGCTGTTCATGAACGGCATGATACTTGACTGCGGAAGAATGGATATTTCATACCCGGAAGGCACCTGCCTGCGTCTTAAGCACGATGGTGATTTTTTAGGCGTGGCAAGGGTGAACGGGGAGAACGGGCTTAAAAGCGTATACCTTAATATATTATCTTGATTTTCCCATTTAATGCGGGACATGGAGGTTTATTCTTGATTGACATTACCGAAAATATAATACCCATCCCGCCGACAGCAACGGCACTCGGCTTTTTTGACGGCTTGCATTTAGGTCATATGAAGGTCGTGGAGGAATGCTTCAGACACGGCGGGCTTTGCCCTGCAATGTTCACGTTTCACAGCGACACGGCATTGCCTAAAAGGGAAAGGATAGAGAACCTGCTCACAAACGATATGAAGCTGGAGAAGCTCGCAGAAGCGGGAGTACAATATATTTATTCTCCGGATTTCAATTCGGTGTGCGACTACACGGCAAGGGATTTCATCGAAAAGGTTCTCGTGAAGATAATGAACGCAAAGGTCGTTGTGTGCGGATTTGATTTCAGGCTCGGAGCGGGCGGAGGAAGCGACGCCGAAGAACTTAAATGTATATGCCGTGAGTACGGCATAAAGGTCGTTATAATACCGCCGTTCAGTCTGGACGGATGTGTGGTACATTCAACGGCCATCAAAAATCTGATAAAATCGGGTGAAATAGCAAAGGCAAACAAACTGCTCGGATATGATTTTTCGATAGAGGGCAGAGTAATAGAGGGCAACCGCATAGGCAGAACCATAGGAAGCCCGACCATAAACCAGCGTTTCCCCGAAAACATAGTTATGCCACGTTTCGGAGTATATAAGAGCGTGACATATCTTGACGGCAGGGTCATGCCGTCTGTTACAAACATAGGCGTAAAGCCTACTGTTGACTATAAGGACAGTCCTCTTGCGGAAACGCATATAATGGATTTTGACGGTGATCTTTACGGCAGGACACTGCGTGTTTCGCTGCTTGATTTTATACGTCCCGAAAGACGTTTTGACAGCGTAGGCGAACTTAAAGCTCAGCTTGACAAAGATAAAATCACCGCCAAGCAATAAATACACTGTTTTATCACACAGGTTTCACCTGTGCAGGATAGAATATAGCAGATGTGCGCAGGGCAGGTACGGCTATGTACCGATGTTCTGCCGGATACTTCGTTTTAAGGAGCAAAAAATGATAGAAGTAAAGAATCTGACTAAGCGTTACGGCTCTAAAACAGCAGTCAGCAATGTTTCCTTTACCGCAGAAGAAAGCGAGATACTTGGTTTTCTCGGTCCTAACGGTGCAGGAAAATCAACTACAATGAATATCCTTACGGGTTATCTTTCCTCAACAGAGGGCGAAGCAAAGATAAACGGTATAGATATTCTTGAAGAGCCTGTAAAAGCTAAGCAAATGATAGGCTACCTTCCCGAGCAGCCTCCGTTATATCTTGATATGACGGTAATGGAATACCTTAAGTTCGTATACGGGCTGAAAAAGTGCAAGCTGCCGATCAACTCGCATTTAAAGGAGATATGCAACCTTGTAAAGATAACCGATGTCAAGGATCGTGTTATCAAGAATCTTTCAAAGGGTTACAAACAGCGTGTGGGTCTTGCACAGGCGCTTGTGGGAAATCCGCCGGTGCTTATTCTTGACGAGCCTACGGTCGGACTTGACCCCAAGCAGATAATCGAGATAAGAGCGCTTATAAAGAAGCTCGGCAAGAACCATACAGTAATACTTTCAAGCCACATACTCCCAGAGATACAGGCGGTATGCGACAAGATAGTTATCATCAACAGAGGTAAGGTCGTAGCAAACGACAGCGCAGACCATCTTGCAAAGAATATGTCCGCAGATCACAAGCTGGTGATACGCTGTGAGGGAAACCCCGCAGACGTGAAGAAGCTGCTTTCGGCAATTCCCGGTATGGACGAGGTGTTCGTCAACAGGGAGAATGTCGAGGAGGGCGTCAGCGAATACTTCTTAAATGCAAAGCCCGGTACGGATATTCGCCGTGAAGTTTCAAAGCGTCTTGCGTCAAGAAATTACACTCTGCTTATGATGAAGTCCAGTGAGCTTACTCTTGAAGAAGTGTTCCTCAAGATCACAACGGGCGATATATACGGTAATGTCGGCGACAGCGTTGATAAGCTGAAGCTGTCAAAGTAAGCGGAAAGGCGGAATAAAAATGTTTGCAATATTTAAAAGAGAACTGAAGGCATATTTCACATCGCCTCTCGGCTATGTGTTCCTTGCTATTTTTTACGCATTTTCGGGATTGTTCTTTTATATCTTCTCCCTGTCTGTAGGCTCGACCGATATATCAAGCGTATTCCTGATGATGTTCATAGTGCTTATGGTTTTCGTGCCTCTGCTTACTATGCGACTGCTTTCAGAGGACAAGAAGCAGAAGACGGATCAGCTTATTCTGACCGCTCCCGTAAGCCTTTTGTCTATAGTAATGGGCAAGTTCCTTGCGGCTTATGCGATATTTGCGATAGGCGTTGCGGTCATGCCCGTATACGGCTTTGTAATGTCGACCTTTGCAACGGTTTCGTGGCTCCCGATATGGGGCAACACCGTAGGTCTTTTACTTCTCGGCGGTATATTCGTTTCAATTGGTCTTTTCATATCATCACTTACGGAAAACCAGATGATAGCGGCAATAGGCGGTTTCTTTATCAATCTTATGATACTGCTTATGAATACGCTGAAAAGCGCACTCCCCAACGGATTTTTACAGGACGTGCTTTCAAGCATCTCGGTATATTCGAGATACTCCGAGATAACAAACGGAATATTCAGCCTGTCAAGCCTGATATTCTTTGTGAGCGTTATCTTTATTTTCCTGTTCCTTACGGTAAGGGTACTTGAAAAACGCCGCTGGGCATAAGCGATGACTATGATAAAGGGATAAAGGAGAAAACGCATGAGTAAAATAAACGAAGCGGCTGAAGTAAAAGAAACAGCGGCTGAGAATAAAGCAGATACCGCTCCTGCAGAAAAGAGCGACGGCAGGAACGGCAAACCCCGCAAGAATCCGTTCAGAAACAAGAAGTTCAAGTACGGCGGTCTGTCGGTACTGTTCACGGTCATATTTATAGTGGCTGTGGTTCTGGTAAACGTAATAATCACACTGCTCGGTGACAGATTCATGCCGACGGCGGATCTTACCGATTCGGGACTTTACAGTATTGAGCAATCAACGGTAGATTATCTCAAAACCGTGACCGATGAGGTTACGATAACGGTAACAAGCGAGGAAGCGGCTTTTACCGGAGGCAGTTCTTATTACTATCAGACAAACGAGATACTGAAGAAGATCGCAGCGGCGAATTCCAACATAAAATTACAGTATATTGATGTAGTTTCAAACCCCGGCTTTATAGCAAATTACACCGAAACCATAACCTCGAATGAAATTATGGTCGAGAGCAAGGCTACAAAGCGTGTAAAGGTGCTGACCTACGAGGACTTCCTCAGCGTAACCTATAATGAACAGTACCTCAACTATTATGGCGTGAAGCGGCCCGAAAAGGTTGAAGCCAACGCAGAGCAGGCTGTAGTATCCGCTATTATGAACGTTACCGATACAGATCCTGTAAAGGTTGCGGTTTTAACAGGCTACGGAGAAACAGAGAACACTGTTTTACAGAATCTGCTCAAGACAAACAGCTACGTTATCGAATCGGTTAACATTACGCTTACCGACAAGATAAGCGAGGACTACGATTTTGTATTTATGTTCGGACCCGATAAGGATTATTCCGTTGCCGATATAAACAAGCTCGACACATGGCTTGACAACAGCGGTAAATTCGGCAAGAACCTTGTATATGTAGGCAACCCCAAGCTTGGTGATTCACCGAACATTGACGGTCTGCTTGACCAGTGGGGCCTGAAGGTCGAAAAGGGTATCACCTACCAGACAGACGAAAACTATACCTACAGCGGTATGAACACATATCAGGTGCTTTCAGTACCCGATACAGACTTCAGCAAGTTCACAAACAGCTCGCCCGTTCACGGCTACAATATGAGCCCTGTGACATCAAAGTGGGCGGATCAGAACGGCAACGGCAACATTACCGTACAGTCTATACTAAACACCTATGCAGGTGCTGTTATAAAGCCGCAGGACAGCGGTGATAACTGGTCGCCCGAGAGCGATGCACAAAGAAAGCAGTATTCTGTTATAATGCAGGCGGTAAAGACAAGATATGAGGGTACAAATCCCTTCTCCAGCCGTATAGTAGCAATCGGCGGTATGGAATTCCTCAACACATCGTTCCTGCAGACAGCGTCCGTAAACAACTCACAGCTTATTATGAATATCTTCAACGTAAGCTGTAACAAGGAGGAGGGCATTACGCTCACTCCCAAGTCCTACAACACCTCAACCTTTGAGATAACAGACGCACAGAAGAACGGCCTTGTTATAGGCTTCGTTATCGTGCTGCCTCTGTTACTGATAATATCCGGTATTGTAATATGGGTAAAGCGTCTGCATAAGTAAGCGAAAGGTCGGCAATGAAGAAAAATACTAAAATAATACTCGGCTCGGTAATCGGCATTGCGGTACTCGGTGCGGCAACGCTCGCACTGGTGCTGACACAGCCGAAGAGCGACAACTCAGACTCTGGCACGTCAAGCAGCGAAACCGTCAGCGTGACCGATTATACGACCGATGATATTTCAACGCTCACGATAAGCAACGAGAGCGGCGAATATACGATAAACCGTTTAGGTAAGGAAAAGTGGGGCATAGATTCGATCCCCGAGGCACTTGCAAACAGCAGTGCATATTCAACCGCAATGAGCAGTGCAGGCGGCATCGGCGCAAAGCAAATCGTTGAGGAAAATGCGACAGATCTTGCAAAATACGGCTTTGACAAGCCGACCGCAACGGTTAAAATGACATTCAAGGATAACAAAGCTGAGGACATAACCTGCCTTATCGGTATAAAGTACGAGGGCGAAAACTCGTGGTATGTTAAAACCGATAAGAGCGATACGGTATATCTTGTAGCAAATGCGGGCGTCAGCTTTGCAATGAACAGCGAGCTGTCATACGTCAACAAGTCAACGCTTACAGCGGCTTATGATTCCGAGAACGATAAGGTAAACAGGGTTCGTATTGAGCGAAAGGATCTGGATAAGGATATAGTTCTTGACAAGCTCCCCGAGGAAACCGAAAAGGAGTTTTCGTCAACATACGTTGCTTATGAAATGTCCAGCCACAACAATATCCTTGCAGACGATGAACTCGACAAGGAGGTAATTTACGGTCTGTTCGGAATATCGGCTTCGGATGTGTTCGCCGTATCTCCCACAGACGAGCAGAAAAAGCAGGCGGGTCTTGACGATCCGAACTGCACCGTTACTATGGTAAGCAACAAGGAAACCGTTACCAAGCTCACTTTAGGCTCTGCTGTCTACACTGTTACAAAGAACGATGAAACAGGCGAAGAGATAAAGACGATAACGGGCTACTACGGTATGCTCTCAGGCAAGGACGCAATATATGTGTTCTCTCCCGACTCTCTGCCGTGGCTTACCGCAACACCCGAAAATATGCTTTATAAGCTGTTCCTTACACCTTATATCTACTATCTTGACGGTGTAACAATCTATGACAGCGACAGAAAGGCGTATGATTTCACTATTACGGGCGACGCTGACAAGTCGAGCTTCACATACGAAGGCAAGAAGGTAGATTCAGCCAAGTTCAAGGCATTCTATCAGTATCTGCTTTCGGCATACGCAGAGCAGATTTACCTTGACGATCTTACAGGCGACAACAAGTTCATCGCAGGTGTCACCTACGATCATCGTGAAGAAGGCAAGGAAAACGACGTTGTCGAGTTCTATGCGAGCGAGAGCGACCGTACCTGCATTATCGTTGTAAACGGCGATGTCCGCTACAAGGTAAGGCAGATATATGCGACAAGACTTCTTGAAAATCTGAATGCGCTTCTCTCCGGCGGAGAGATAGTATCAGAGTTCTGATGCCGCAGGGCATTATAATTGATATGTGACGACAGGGGGCGGATCTTAAATTTTGCACGGGATCTGTCCGTCACATACTGACCGTTAGTGCAACGGTGGAGGTTATTATGACAGAGCAGGAATTTTTCACCTACAAAGGTCTTCCTCTTGTAAGGAAAGACAACACTATCTATTATGGCAATATGTCAGACAAATACGTTGCCATGCTGACTGTATTATCCACCCACAAGGTCAAGGATCTTGAAATAGCCGACAAGACAAGGGTACAGCTTATGTCAACCGATCCGAAAACCCCGGCTACAGAGATAATCGCAAAGACGAGCGAAAGAGGCAGTCTTTATGAGGCTCTTGATGTGGCAAGTATATGGCTTTCAAAGAATAATTGATAAAAACCGCTCCGCCGTATTTTTTACGGCGGAGCGGTTTTATGCCGTGTCCTATTTTAACGATGCCTATAAAAACAGATAAGCCCCCGTCAGAAAGACGGGGGCAACGCTGTTTATATGATATGTTATGCAAATTACTTCAGCAGTGTGATCTTGCCGATAAGAGGAAGCTCTTTAGCCTGTCCCTGTGCGGCGTTGATGATACCCATAATCATAAGTACAAGAGTGAAGATACCGCCTACTGCGCTTAAAAGTCCGCCGATTATAAGACCAGCTATAGGAATAATACCTAATATACCTGTTACAACACCTAATGCAAACTCTAACAGGAACAGTACAAGTCCCTGGTTTGTGTGATAGCGTGCAAACTTCGAGTTAGGGCAAGCAAGCAGGGGAACAAGGAACAGGAATCCGATATAAGCAAGTACGGACATACCCTTGTTATCGTTGATATCCTGCGGATCAAACTGTGATGTTGTATCATTTGTGTTCATCATGTTGTTTACAAAGTTCTGTGCGTTCTGTGTGTTCTGCTGTGCGTTTTCTGCGGGAGCGCCGCAGTTAGGGCAGTTATTAGCTCCGTCGGGGAGCTGGTTTCCGCATTTGTTGCAAAAAGCCATTGTTGTTACCTCCGAATAGTATTTAAACATTCCGTTTTCTTAAATTGCACGGCAAAAGCCGTTACTTAAATTATAAAACGTTTTTTAATAAAAGTCAACATTTTTCGTTTGGAATTAAGCGATTGTTCCGTGAAAATCCGAAATATATCCGCAACCTGCCGTGATTAAAAGCTGTTTGCTGTAAAAATTGTTGCAATCCGCTTGAATATGTGATAAAATATAGCTATTGTAACAGCGGCAGACCCAATATGCCGCTCACCCATTACAAAATAAATGTAAGGAGGAAAGGTCATACCGTTTATGCGGCGGTAAGACCGACATATAAATATGAACGCATTTTCATACAGAGTACAGACATTGCAGCCATCAGCAATAAGAGAGATACTTAAATTTACGGCAGATCCTGAGGTAATCAGCTTTGCGGCGGGCAATCCCGCTCCCGAGGGTTTCCCTACAGAAGAGATTGCCCGTATAACAAATGAAATACTTACAACCACGCCCATTGACGCACTTCAGTATTCTATCACGGAGGGCTATACGCCCCTTCGTAACTGGATAAAGGACGACCTTAAGAAAAAAGGTATGTTCGACGAGAATGATGAAGATGTGGTTATCACATCGGGCGCACAGCAGGCTATTGAGGTAGTGACCAAGGAGATATGCAATGAGGGTGACACGATTATCTGCGAAGCTCCTACGTTCATCGGCTCGCTGAACGCATTCCGTTCCTATAACGCTAAGCTTGTAGGCGTTGAGATGGAAGATGACGGCATAAATATCGACAAGCTCGAAAAGGCTCTTATAGAGAATCCCAGAACGGCTTTCATCTATCTCATACCCAACTTCCAGAACCCTACAGGCAAAACAATGAGCCTTGAAAAGCGTAAGGCTGTACTTGCGCTCGCTCAGAGGTACAACGTATATATCCTTGAAGACAATCCCTACGGCGATCTTCGTTATATAGGCGAAAATGTGCCTACCATAAAGTCGCTCGACAAGAACGGCAACGTTCTTTATGCAGGAACATTCTCAAAGACGCTTGCCCCCGGTCTGCGTGTGGGATACCTCTGCGCCCCCAAGAACGTAATCGCTAAGGCTGTAGTTTGTATGCAGGTTTCAACCGTTCACACCTCTATCCTGCCGCAGATGATCACCTATAAGTTCGTTACCGAAAACGATTTTGAACAGCACCTTGAAAAGCTGAGAGAAATCTACAAGCGCAAGTCGGATCTTATGCTTACAAACCTCAAGATGAAGATGCCCAAGTCCATAAAGTTCACAGAACCCGAGGGCGGTCTGTTTATCTGGGGTACACTTCCCGACGGCGATATGCCTTACTTCTGCAAGAAGGCGGTAAAGAACAAGGTAGCTGTTGTTCCCGGCAACGCATTCTTAACCGATGAAAACGCTCCTTGTCTGTCATTCAGACTTAACTATTCCACTCCCACAGACGAACAGATTGAAAAGGGCGTGGACATTCTTGCCGAAGTGGCAAGCACAATGTACAGATAATAAGCATTGACCGACATACAAGGAAAACAGGAACGGAATTAATATAATATCCACATGGGCAAATCTGTAACAAGGGGATGCTATGCTCTTTTACAGATAAGCTGTCAGAAGAAAATTCTTAGAACGGAAGCCTGTAATGAGCCTTGTAGGACGGTCTGCATCTGTCGATCTGCCGGTTTATTGCGGCTGCCGTAACGTTTGAAATACATAAAAAGATATTGCACACGCACGGCAGGCAAAAGGTAAATCGCTCTGATGCCTTATCTTTTTGTGTTTCGCAAGACCGCATTTACGGTCGGAAAGAAACGGTGAATGAATGAAGTATTTTGATAAGCTGTCTGCCGCTGTGCAGGCAGCTTTTTCTGTCAGGGCGGTCGATACGGATAAGCTGTTATACTGCGTAAAAGCAGATATGGACGGTGAGGGGTGTTATTATGACACCTACATCACGTTTGATAACAAAACGCTTTATCTGTTATCAGGCTATGACAGACTTGTAAAGAATAAAAAGACGTTTGACACACAGTTCGATTTCAAGGATTTCAGCGAATATCCTATGGAGGAAATCGAAAAGCTGTATGTTGACCGCTATCAGTTTACGGCAAGGCTGATGGCAAAGATGACGGACGGTACGGAAAAACAGCTTGCGATGTTTTCGGGAGGGTTTTCCGAAAAATTCGAGCAGTTCTGCCGCCGTTATGAAACAATCAAAAAGGGCGAAACGCCCGACGATTCCGCACTTGACGACAAGACGCTGTATTGCCCGAAGTGCAACAGAAAATATCCCGACCCGAACAGAGCCTTCTGCCCGTACTGCACTAAGCGTACATGGGTGTTCAAGCGGCTGCTCGGTATGTTCGGCGACTACAAAAAGCAGATAGCAGTGATACTTGCTCTGATAGCGGTATCTGTGGCGCTGGGACTTATCGCCCCCTATTTTGGTACAAAAATGCTGTACGATGACGTTCTGAGTGAAGGCGGAAGTCTGCACGGGCAGATACTGTTCGTGATACTCGTTATGGCGGCATTCTCACTGCTGTCTACGGGATTTTCGATGATCTACGGCGTTATTATAAGCAGGATAACGCCGCAGGTAATACATAAGCTGAGGACGGATATTTTTGCTTCTATGCAGAAGCTGTCGCTGTCATTCTTCACGACTAAGCAGACAGGCTCGCTTATGGGCAGGGTAGACCGTGACAGCTTTGACGTGTACGGATTTTTCGTTGATATAGTTCCGCAGTTTATTGCGAATATGATAAAGATAGCAGGACTTGTTGTGCTTATGCTTATGGTAAACCCGATAATATCGCTGTCGATGTTCCTTGCGGTGTTCTTTGTATTGCTGTGCGAGGTGCTTTGGCTGAGAGGTCAGAGAAGGCACTGGAGAAACCGAGATATTGCAAGACGAGGTGTTACGTCTACCTTGTCGGACGCACTGAACGGACACAGGGTAGTAAAGGCGTTTTCCCGTGAGGAACAGGAAATATCCCGTTTTGGCAGGAAGAACAATAATCTTTATTCGGCTGAATACGCAAGGGATAAGAGGAGCGCTCATTTCTTCCCTGTACAGCACGGAATATATGCTGTTTTCAGCGGTGTTATATACTGTCTTGGCGTTGCTCTTGTGCTGATGGGTAACCTTCAGCTCGGCGGACTGACACTGCTCATAAACTATTTCGGTGTTATATGGGATCCGATATTCTTCTTTATGTATATGGGCAACGACTGGGCAAGGTGTACCGATGCCGCAGGCAGAATGTTCGAAATACTCGACAGCGAGCCTACAGTGAAGCCGCCCGCCGAGCCTGCCGTTATACCGGACGGTGTTCTGAAGGGCGATATTTGTTTCAGAGATGTAACGTTTGAATATGAAGCAGGCAGACCGGTACTTAAAAATATGTCCTTTGCTACCGAGGCAGGCAGATTTACCGGCATTGTCGGCAAGACGGGTGCGGGAAAATCGACTATCATCAATCTCATATCAAGAATGTACGATGTAACATCGGGCGAGATAACGATAGACGGAATACCCGTGAAGAAGATACCGTTTGACGTTCTCAGAAAGAATATCGGTGTTGTGTCACAGGAAACATATCTGTTTATGGGAACTGTCGCAGACAATATCAGGTACGCAAGACCCGATGCGACAATGGAAGAAGTGATACAAGCGGCAAAAAGCGCAAACGCTCACGATTTTATAATGAAGCTCCCCGAAGGGTACGATACCGTAACGGGAAGCGGCGGTGTAAGCCTGTCGGGCGGCGAAAAACAGCGTATATCAATAGCCCGTGCGCTGATACAGAAGCCGAACATACTTATACTTGACGAGGCTACGGCGGCTATGGATACCGCAACAGAACGTAAGATACAGAGTGCGATAGATAATCTCAAGAGCGGCAGAACGATAATTGCGATAGCACACCGCCTCTCAACGCTCCGTGACGCAGACAAGCTGTATGTTATCGAACACGGCGAGGTAAAGGAGAGCGGAACTCACGATGAGTTGATACGCACAAACGGAAAATACTTTGAGCTGTATAAGCTGCAAAGCGAGTCGCTGAAATCTGTCGGACTTGACTGATGCAGAAAGGAGCGCTTATGAAACAGAATACAACTGCAATTTATGATGTGGATACGCTTAACATTCTTTCACCCGATAAAATCGGGCTTACCGAAACCGAAAGCGGTTATCTTGAGTTTTCGTATGACGGCAGGGATTATGAAAAGGTTGACCTTACAAGGCTCGTACCGTTCAACGATGAAAACAGGTATATAAGCGTAAGCTATAAGAATGAGGAAGACGAGTGGAAAGAGATAGGCGTTATAAAGGATCTTGATGACCTGTCGGCTGATACTAAAAAGACAGCCGATGATTATCTCAAGCTCAAATACTACATTCCCGAGATAAAGAAGATCCACAGGATAACGGATAATCAGATGGGGTATCTTTTCCTTGAAGCCGATACTACGGCAGGCGAAAAGAAAATAGCCGTGTATGACTGGTGGCATAATTTTAGGGTGATACACGGAAAGATGCTTGCCGTGACGGACGCAGACGGAAACCGCTACAGCGTACCTGATGTTGACAGGCTGGACAAGGCGAGCATCAAAAAGCTCCAGCTGTTCATCTGATACCGCATTTACTGATTTTACAGAAAGGAGCGGGTATAAATGAATTTGAAACTGTCAGTACCGAAAGGCGTGGATATTGACAGCGTGAGCTTTTCACTGCCGTTTGACATAGACAAAAAGGCTAAAAACGCAAACGGGCATCTTACTGCCACAAAGGACAAGCTTACGGTATATTATGATGATAAAGCGGTACGGGAGTTTGCCGTATCGGATATAAGCAAGATAACGGTAGAACAGCTTATCGGTTGTTCGATGCTGTGCGTAAGGGATATGCACGGCAGGGACATATGCGTCTGTCAGTTTTCGCAGAAGTATTATATGCGCTATGCGGAGCTTGCAAAGATATATGAGCATTACATTGCTACGGGCGAATTTACCGAGCATACGGACGCAGACGAGCCAAGCTGTCAGAAGTGCGGAGCGGCACTAAGAGGCAGCAGTAAATGTATGTTCTGCGATGCGAAAAAGGGCGTGTTTTTAAAACTCGTAAAAAGGCTTGCGCCGTACAAGGTGCAGTTTGGTCTGTCGCTTTTCGCAACATTCGTGTTGTATGCTTTTGACGTTATCAATCCGCTGTTCCAGCGTATACTGGTAGATGACCTTATAGTGCCGAATAACAGCGACTGGGGGCTTTTCTGGAAGATAACGCTGTGCATTCTTGTACTTAACCTGTCCTCTATGGGATTCAGGCTGCTGCAGGAGGTGTGCAACTATAAAATATCAACGGCATACGGCAGGGATCTGCGCCGTGATATTTTCAACAAGACCCAGCAGCTATCCATGAGCAATGTCGCAAAACGCACTCCCGGCGAGCTTATCAATCGTGTATCGGGTGATGCGGCGACATTGCAGGACTTTATGACAAGGCAGGGCAAGGATATGATTTTTCAGACGACCGCACTTGTTGCGCTTCTGATAATTATGTTCATCACAAACTGGAAGCTGGCGATAGTAATTACCGTTCCGTTACCGCTTGCGGCTTTCCTTTCGGTAAAGTCGTTCAATGCGATAAGTGTAAGATACGGCAGGGTGTGGCGCTTCCAGTGCCGTGCGAGCGAGCTTCTTCACGATGTTCTGCACGGAATAAGGGTAGTAAAGAACTACGGCAACGAGGACAGAGAGATAGAAGCGTACAGAAATGCCTCTGCAAAATGGGCAGATTCTGTAAAGAAAGCCGATATACTCTGGTATATGGTACAGCCGCCTATCCGTTACATATTCAGCATAGGCGAGTTCTGTGCGCTGTTCTTCGGCGGCAGTATGATACTCGGCAGAGAGATGCAGCTCGGTGAGCTGATACAGTTCACAACCTATGTCGCTATGCTCTACGGTCCTATCCAGTGGCTTACAAGCCTGCCCAGAGTGCTCGCACAGGCAAGAGTAAGCGCAGGAAAGGTATTCGAGATACTTGAAGAGGATAATGATATAAGCGACACCGAGAACGCCGTCAGCCTTGATATAAAGGGCGATATCGAGTTTAAAAACGTATATTTCGGCTACAAGGCGTATAACCCTGTGCTGAAAGACGTTTCGTTCAGCATAAAGCAAGGCGAGATGATAGGCATAGTCGGACATTCCGGTGTCGGCAAATCCACGCTTATAAACCTTGTTATGCGCCTTTATGATGCAACATCGGGTCAGGTGCTGATAGATGGCACGGACGTGCGTGACATATCGCAGAATTCATTGCGTTCGCAGGTGGGAGTTGTATTGCAGGAAACGTATCTTTTCAGCGGTACGGTGCTTGACAATATCCGCTATGCGAAGCCTGATGCAAGCTTTGAGGAAATAGTGAACGCCGCAAAGACGGCAAACTGCCACGATTTCATCACCCGTATGCCTGACGGCTATAATACCGTTGTGGGCGAGCGAGGCTACAATCTGTCGGGCGGCGAACGTCAGCGAATAGCTATTGCAAGAGCGATACTGCACGACCCGAAGATACTTATACTTGACGAAGCTACCGCATCGCTTGACACACAGACCGAAAAGCAGATACAGGACGCTCTCGACAGGCTGATAAAGGGCAGAACGACAATAGCGATAGCTCACAGGCTGTCAACGCTTGCAAATGCCGACAGGCTTATAGTGCTGAAAAAGGGCAGAGTTGCCGAAATCGGAACACACACCGAGCTTTTACAAAGCAAGGGCGTATATTACGAGCTTGTTATGGCACAAAAGCAGACTGCAAGGCTGAGAAAGAGTGAAACTCCGGCGCTTGCTATGGGATGAGGGTAAATCCTCAGCCGGTAAAAAACCGATTTATCATTAAATCGTACATTGAAACGCATCACTAATACCACCAAAAACAGCTTCCATACCAATAAGTAGTTAATATTTTCGTGAGTGTATCTGTGCAACTGCACTGACATTGACCTTTCAAAAAACGCCACTAACTTGAGATATATGTACTAACCTGCGGACGTGTAGCGTTAAGCGTCCCTGAATTGACAGGATATACAATGTTCAGGTGGTTATTCAAGTTTTGCCAACACCCCAGCGGGGTAAGGGTATGGGTAAGGAAAGAGGGAGTCAAGAGGGAGAAAACCTAAGGGACAGGGATAGGGGCGGCAGTCCCTCTCCCTGATTCCTTTGGTTGTCTCCCTCTTTCATATTGACAGGTGTATCGATTTGAATAGCGAACCCGAGAAGTGCTATCACACAAATAGCACTATCGGTAGCTTGCCTTTGTAGCCAAAGCTGAATGATATAGCAGAAGCACATCAAGCAAAGACTTTTTCTACAAACTACGGCACATTCCGCTCATTTTGCAGAACGTGCCTTTTTTTACCTCAAACCCTTTAAAATTCACCTTCACATATTGATTTTTCCTTTTCGCTGTGGTAAAATATTATAGAATATAGTCCCATACTATAAAATCCGTAAAAATCAACATAAAAAGGGACATAAACGGTATACAAGAAAGGAAATTAAAAAATGAGTAAGGTAGTCAAGTTCGGCGGCAGTTCACTCGCCGACGCAAATCAGTTCCGCAAGGTAGCTGATATAATCAGAAGCGACAAGGAACGCAGATATGTAGTTCCCAGTGCGCCCGGCAAGCGTTTCAAGGACGATATAAAAGTAACGGATATGCTCTATGCGTGCTATGACGCAGTCGCAAACGAGGGCAAGAACGCATACAATCAGTTTGCGCCTATCGCAGAGCGTTTCAACGGAATTATAAGCGATTTAGGACTTACTCTTTCACTTGATGACGAGTATGAGGTAATTATAGACAATTTCCGCAAGAAAGCCGGTAAGGATTATGCCGCAAGCCGTGGCGAATACCTGAACGGTATCATTCTTGCAAATTATCTGGGATATGAATTCGTAGATGCCGCAAAGGTGGTATTCTTCCGTCCTGACGGAAAGTTTGACGATACGCTTACAGATACCTGCCTTGCGTCTGTACTGCACGGTCTTTCACACGCTGTTATCCCCGGATTCTACGGTGCTAACCCCGACGGCACGGTACGCACATTCTCAAGAGGCGGTTCTGATGTTACCGGCTCTATCGTTGCAAAGGCTATCAATGCCGAGCTTTATGAGAACTGGACAGACGTAAACGGCTTCCTTATCGCAGACCCCAGAATAGTTGACGAGCCTAAGGTTATCGAGTCTATCACATATAAAGAACTGCGTGAGCTGTCTTATATGGGTGCGTCGGTACTCCACGAGGCCGCAATCTTCCCTGTAAGAAGCGCAAAGATTCCGATAAATATCCGCAACACCAACGACCCCTCGGCAAAGGGTACAATGATAGTTGCAGAGGACAACGAGCCTCCTCAGCACATAATCACGGGTATTGCAGGTAAAAAGCACTTCAGCGTTATCTCAATCGAAAAGGATGAGATGAACAGCGAGATAGGCTTCTTACGCAGAATACTTACAGTGCTTGAGGCTAACGGTATGTGCTTTGAGCATATCCCCACAGGCATCGACACAATGAGCATTATCGTTGACGGCAAGGACGTTGACAAGACTCCCGACATTGTTGAAAAGATATGCGAGGTAACAGACCCCAACCATATTGAGATAGAGAACGATCTTGCACTTATCGCTATAGTAGGACGTGGCATGAAGTCCAAGAAGGGTACTGCTACAAGAATATTTGCGGCTTTATCACACGCAGACATCAATATAAAGATGATCGACCAGGGTTCAAGTGAGCTTAATATCATAGTAGGTATCCACGAGGCTGACTTCGAGAAGGCTATCAAGGTTATTTATGATATGTTCATACTCAGCGAGGATTGATAGATCTATATTATTCGGCGAAGATTGATAGATCTATATTCAGCGAAGATTAATCGCTGAGTTGTGAATTGTGTTTTCGGGTTTAACTTAAAGCACAGCAATCGGGAGAGTTTGAGGTTTATAAAATTGAAAATCAGACTTTCAGTCTATCGAAAAACCTATATAATTTTTGAAAATGGGGTTTGGGGCGTAGCCCCAAGCGGGGTGAGGGCGGCAGCCCCACACTCAGCCCCTTTCCGGGGGAAAGGGGTTTGGGGATAGGGATTGAGGATGAGCAGTTTTTTGAAAAACATACTTTTTCTATAAGCTGCAGACTTTCCATTCATACTCAGCGAAGATTAATCGCTGAGCGGTTTAACGGGCGGAAATTCAGAGAAATATATATTTGAAAAGGAGAAGTGAACAATTATGATGACGTACGATTCTCTTACCAATGCAAAGTTGACAAAGTTTTTCAAGGCGGGAAACTACAAAAAGCAGATAATCAAGAATATCGAGATTATCGGTCAGCGTAAGCTGGTAATACTGGGTGACGGACGGGGTGTTAACAGCGAGATACTGAAAAAGGTTCTCGGTCAGCTCAGAAAAAAAGGCGTCCGTGTTCCCGAGCTTGCGTTTGAAGCTACAAATGATGAGCGCACGCTTGTAAAGGGCGATAATTCTATCAGAAGTATCACCGAACTTAAGGGTATGTCAAAGGCATATTACGTTCTCGTTTCATCGTCATACGATGAGCTTGAGGTATATCTCAAGGGTATGACAGGACGTGTCGGAAGCGCACAGTCTATCGAAAAGCGTTTACAGCAGTACGGCTTTACAGAGCGTGACTACTGCCTTGTAAATCAGCCTGTAGGTTTTCTCGGCACATATATGAAGATGAAACGTTCACAGTTCAACATCTCCGACAAATCAACACAGAACAAGCTTGAAAAGGATGTCCGCCGTACCGAGTCGCAGCTTGCCGAATGCAAGGATAAATTCCACGGTCAGCGTTGCTTTATTATCGGCTATAAGGAAGGTGTAAAGCTCGATGAGCTTAACCTGCTGTTCAATGAAAAGTGCATAAGCTACAACGGTATATGCAAGTTCTTCAGCAAGACACCCCTCCGCCCCACACAGTACATACTGTCAAATGCCGAGCATTATCTCGGAAACGGCAAGTATATCGAAGCTATGGACTGCTTTGTTGCAAGCAATGTGACCGTATTTGAGGATAAGTTTGAAAAGAAGCCTACCTACTTCAATATAATGGGTAACGGCTTTATCCCTCAGCTGCCCTCATTCGGCTCTACACAGCACAGCGAGGCTTTAAGACGTGTCGATGATCTGTATATTGCTTTACAGCTTGCTTTGTATGAGGGCTTCTCGGAAATATACATCTACGGCTTTGACGGAATTTACAATGCTCAGATAACAAGCTATGACGAGGCTCTTGTAAATGACGAGAAGAAGTACGATTATCCCGAGGAAGCGCAGACACTGCTTAAAAACGTAAAGACATACGCTTCAAGCGCAGGTGTTTCTATCTACAATATGAGCGGTATCGACAGCCTCAATATGTTCGAGAGCCGCACGATTGACCAGGTAGATTTCTCGACAACAAAGCTGTTATCGAAAATATAACAGTTTCGATTTTCAGCGGTTCTAAAGCTGATTTAAATAATTAATTTAAGGGATTATAATGAGTTTAGCCGATAAATATTTTATAGAAAACTGCCGTGACATAATCGAACACGGCTCATGGGATACAAACAGCGAGGTCAGACCCCGTTGGGAAGACGGCACACCCGCACATACCGTAAAAAAGTTCTGCGTGGTAAACCGTTATAATCTGCAGGAGGAATTTCCTGTAATGACGCTCCGCCGTATCTACTACCGTTCCGCAATAGAAGAAATATTGTGGATATATCAGAAAAAAAGTAATAGAGTTGCGGATCTTTCCACTCATATATGGGATTCGTGGGCTGATGAAAACGGCACGATAGGCAAGGCTTACGGCTGGCAGCTCGGACAGAAGAGCATCTATCCCGAGGGTGAGTTCGACCAGGTGGACAAAGTGCTGTACGACCTTTCGCACAATCCTGCGAGCCGCCGTATAATGACCAATATGTACAATCATAAGGATCTGCACGAGATGGGACTTGCGCCGTGCGCCTACAGTATGACCTTCAACGTGACGGGAGATACGCTGAACGCTATTCTCAATCAGCGTTCACAGGATATGCTCACTGCGAACAACTGGAACGTGTGCCAGTATGCCGCACTTCTGATAATGTTCGCAAAAGCGTCGGGACTTAAGGCAGGCGAGCTTGTACACGTCATAGCGGACGCACATATCTATGACAGACATATCGACGCAGTAAAACGCATTATAGAAAAAGAGCCTTATCCCGCACCCGAAATGGTTGTAGAGGATATAACCGATTTCTATAAATTCACTAAAAACAGCTTTACGCTGAAAGACTATAAATATCACGATTTCGACGAAAAAATCGAAGTAGCGATATAACCATAATGCCCCGCATTGCTTTTGCGGGGCTATGAGTGTTTATATATGAGTGTTTATACAGGAGGTGAGGCACACAGGTGACATATATCGTACTTGACCTGGAATGGAGCCAGCCGGTATGCAGAGAAAAAATGCGTATAGCAGGCACAAGAGTTCTACAGGTGGAAATCATACAGATAGGTGCAGTTGCCGTGACGGACGGTATCGTAAGCGAGGATTTCTTTTCGGAATATGTAAGACCGAGATATTATACCGAGCTTAAAGGCAGGATAAAGAAGCTGACGGGTATTACGAAAAATGACCTTAAGAACGCCCACGATCTTACAGTGGTGCTGAAGAGCTTCAGAAAATGGCTCGAAAAATTCGGGAAGGACGTTATTATAGTAACGTGGGGGCCCGATGATATACCTACGCTTGTAAAGCAGTGCGAGTTCTACGAAAGGGATACCGGCTGGCTTCCCGAATGGTTCAACCTTCAGCCTTTGATGACGAGGCAGTACGGGATAGACAGAGCGCAGATAACACTTCAATCTGCCGTAGAGATAACCGGTGTGCAGCAGGAGCTTGACTACCACAGCGCAATAAACGATGCGTACTATACCGCACTGGTTCTTACTAAGATAAATGACATACCGAGCGAAATAGAGTTGCAGAAAAAGATAGATTATGTTCACAGCAATCCTTTCCTGAGCCTCAGACAGACCTCGGAGGGTACGGTAAAGACCGCCCGTATGAACGCAGTGCCGAGATTATCCGAGCTTAACCGCTATATCTGTCCTGTCTGCGGTAAACCCGCAACGCTGAAAAGCAGGCTGATATGGCTAAGCCCGATGAACTATATGGCTGTAGTGCATTGCAACAAGCACTCCGTAAAGGTCACGGTAAGGTTTGAGAAGAAAGCAGACGGCGAATACAGATGGATAAAGAAATACACGCTGTCCGAAGAAAAGGACGAGGAGCTTTATTCCTCGCTATTAAAGGAAAAATATCCTGCACTGCAGGAAAAAAACGATAGAAAAATTCCTGCCGTCAAAACCGGCAGAAAGCGTATAAAAGTCAAAACGGAAAGGAAAAACATAAACAATGGCTAAGTTCAGAGCGGCTGCGGTATTCAGCAGCAATATGGTGCTTCAGAGAGAGAAGAACGTAAGAGTATTCGGTACGGGCAAAAACGGCGAAAGCGTAATAGTTTCGATATGCGGAAACAAAGCGGTAACAGAGGTAGCCGACGAAAAGTGGTGTGTTACACTTCCTGCGATGAAAGCAGGCGGCCCTTATGAGATGAAGATAAGCAACGGCGAAGAAACTATCGTATTCGGTAACGTTATGATAGGCGAGGTATGGCTCGCAGGCGGTCAGAGCAATATGGAGCTTGAGCTTCAGAACTGCACGGGCGGCAAGGATTTTCTTGCAAACGATAAGACCGAAAACGTTCGCTATTATTACACGCAGAAAAACTGCAACATGGATGAAAAGTTCTTCCGTGACGAAGAAAACACAGGCTGGAGCTGTTTTGACAGCGAAAGCGCAAGAGCGTGGAGCGCAGTTGCGTATTTCTACGCAAAGGAGCTTGCCGCAAGGCTTGGCGTTACTGTCGGAATAATCGGCTGTAACTGGGGCGGTACAAGCGCAAGCTACTGGATGAGCCGTGAATCTCTCGAAAAGGATACAGACCTTAAGGCATACCTTGACGATTTCGATAATGCGGTAGCAGGCAGGTCAAGAGAGGAAATGGACAAGGAATATCTTGACTATGTGAAATATGAGGAAGAGTGGCAGAAGAAGTCGGTAGAGTTCTACAGCGCACATCCCAACGGAACGTGGGACGAGTGTCAGGCTTACTGCGGTGTAAGCAAGTATCCCGGTCCTATGACACCTTTAAATCCCTTCCACGCAACAGCACTTTATGACAGTATGGTAAAGCGTGTATGCCCGTATACTATCAAGGGCGTTATCTATTATCAGGGCGAAACGGACGACAACAGACCGAAAACTTATTTCAAGCTGTTCAAGGCGCTTATTCAGCTCTGGAGAGATGACTGGGGCGATGATGAACTGCCGTTCATGTTTGTACAGCTCCCGATGCACCGCTATAAAGCCGACCCCGACTGGAAGCACTGGTGCCTGATAAGAGAGGCGCAGATGCGTACTTTCAAGACGGTAAAAAATACGGGTATTGCGGTTATTCTCGATTGCGGAGAATTCAACGAGATACACCCCAAGAACAAGGTACCCGTAGGTCACAGACTGTACCTGCAGGCTATGCACCACGTTTACGGCGACAGAGAAACAGAGGCATTCGGCCCTATTTACAAGAATATGACCGTAACAGGCGACAGAGCTGTTATCAGCTTTGACCACGCAGAGAGCGGCTTTGATATAAAGGGCGACAACGGTATAACAGGCTTTGAGGTTGCCAGCGCAGATAAAGAATATAAGCCTGCCTGCGCCGTTATAGATGAGGACGGAACGATAAGCGTCTACGCAGACGAAGTAAAGAAGCCTGCGTATGTACGTTACCTCTGGACAAATTACGGCGATGTAACGCTGTACGGCAAGAACGGTATCCCCGTTGCCCCGTTCAGAACAAGTATGAATGACGAAAAGTAAGAATAAGAACCGAAAGGCGATATTATGGAACTTAAACGCAGCAGCGGAGTATTACTTCATATAACAAGCCTCCCTGCAAACGAGGGCATAGGAACACTCGGAAAACCTGCCTTTGAGTTTGTGAACTGGCTGAAAGCGGCAGGGCAGAAATACTGGCAGGTACTCCCGATACACCCGACAGGCTATGCCGATTCACCCTATCAGTCACCGTCGGCATTCGCAGGAAACCCACTGCTTATAGACCTGTGGGAGCTTGTAGAACTGGGGCTTCTTGTGCCCGATGACATAAAGGGCAGAGAATACGGCGAGGACCCGTCCACAGTAGATTATGAAAAGGTGATCGCACAGAAAAAAGAGCTTCTCCACAAGGCGTTTTTCTCGTTCAAGGAGGACGTTTCCTATCTTGCCTTTATTCAGGAGCAGAGCTGGTGGCTTGAGGACTATGCGCTTTTTATGGTGATAAAACAGCATAACGAACTGCGTTCGTGGATGACATGGGACAAGGAGTTACGCTTCAGAAAGCCCGAAGTGCTTGCCGCATTCAAGGAAGAGCATATAGAGGACATCAAATTTCACCGTTTCGTACAGTATATGTTCTTTACCCAGTGGAACAAGCTGAAAGCATACGCCAACAAGAACGGCATATCCATAATAGGCGACATTCCGATATATGCCGCAATGGACAGTGCGGACGTGTGGGTAAACCCGAAATTGTTCACGATAGATATTTCGCTAAGACCTACTCTTGTTGCAGGAGTACCGCCTGATTATTTCTCACCCACAGGACAGCTGTGGGGAAATCCGCTGTATGACTGGGACGCTATGGAGCGTGACGGCTATAACTGGTGGCTGTCAAGAATAGACCACGCAATGAAGCTATATGATATGGTGAGAATTGACCACTTCCGTGCGTTTGACACTTATTATGCTATTCCTGCCGATGCAACAACAGCCGAATACGGCGAGTGGAAAAAAGGCCCCGGTATGAAGCTGTTCGACACGGTCAGGGAAAAGCTGGGCGATGTCAATATCATAGCGGAGGATCTGGGCGATATATTCGACAGCGTAAAAAAGCTTCTCAGCGATACGGGCTTCCCCGGTATGAGAGTTTTACAGTTCGGCTTCAACAGCGAAGGCAAGGACAGTATTCACCTGTGCCATAACTATGTAAATAACTGCGTAGCGTATACAGGCACACACGATAACGATACTATAATGGGCTGGCTTAAATCAGCAGATGCGAAAGCCGCAAAGATGGCAAAGAGTTACATAAACGCAAACTTCCTGGAGCATAAGAACGTCAGCTTCATAAGAAGCGTTTATGCAAGCCCTGCCGCACTTGCGATAATTCCGATGCAGGACATTCTCGGCATAGACGGCAGGGGACGTATGAATGTTCCCTCGACTGTCGGAGGAAACTGGACGTGGAGAATGAAAAAGCCCGCAAATAAAAAATCCGCACGTCTTATGAATAAGCTTACAACAGCTTATCTCAGAAAGCCGTCGGTAACAGCAAATGCAAAGGACAAATAAAAATGTCATTATCCGATATATTTGATAAGATAGCCGCAGGCAGAGAGCCTGCACCGCAGGGCGCTGTCGAATATCTCATAGTGGGGCTTGGCAATCCCGGCACTCAGTATGAGAACACACGGCACAACGCAGGCTTTATGGCGGTGGATACCCTTGCGGAAAAACTCGGTGTACAGATAAAAAAGCTGAAGTTCAAATCCCTTATAGCCGATTGTGCGATAGAGGGCAGGCACTGCATTATAATGAAACCGTCAACCTTTATGAACAACAGCGGCGAGGCGGTAGGCGAGGCTATGAACTTCTATAAGATACCCCCTCAGAATATACTTGTGATGTACGATGATATTTCGCTTGATGTCGGCAGAACAAGGATACGCAGAAAAGGCAGTGACGGCGGTCATAACGGTATAAAGAGCATAATTCTGCACACAAACAGCGACGCTTTCCCCCGTATAAAGATAGGTGTAGGTGCAAAGCCGCACCCTGATTTTCCGCTTGCCGACTGGGTATTATCAGGCTTCAAAAAGGAAGACGGCGAAAACCTTGAGAAAGCGCTCGACAATGCCGCCGAAGCCGCAAGGCTCATAGTTGCGGGCAAAATAGACATGGCAATGAATAAATACAGTTCGTAAGAATAACCCTTAAAGCTACAGAAAGACAGACAATATGGAACTTCTTAAAAATATGGCTGACACGCTGACCGAGTACAAAAAGTCAGTCGCACATATTTTAAGCGATGAACCCGTGCCCTTACTGGTCACGGGACTTTCGCATATACACAAGGCACACTTCTTAGCGTCCTTATGCTATGAAAAGCTTCCCTCGCCGGTACTTGTCATAACCGAGAGCGAAGCATCTGCGGCAAAGCTTACAGAGGATATAAACACAATGTGCGGTGTTACTGCCGCATACCAGTTTCCTGCGTCGGATCTGACCCTTGCCGATACTGAGGCACAGTCGCAGGAGTACGAGTACAAGCGTATCGAAACGCTGTCTGCGGCGCTTTCGGGCAAGGCAAGGCTGATAATATCCTCGTCCGAAGCGGCGGTACAGCTTACCGTTCCCAAAGACGTACTGGAAAAGCACACTGTTACGCTTAAAGCAGGCGATGAGATAAAGCTTGACGAGCTTGCAACGATGCTTGTCAGCGCAGGCTATACACGCTGTGATATGATAGAGGGTAAGGGACAGTTCTCGTTCAGAGGCTCGCTTGCCGACATTTACCCCGTCAGCAGTGATTATCCCGTCAGGATAGAGCTGTGGGGCGATGAAATCGACACGGTGGCATCATTCGACATTGACACGCAAAGAAGAATAGATACGGTAAAGAGTGTCAGCATAACACCCTGCGGAGAAACAATTTTCGAGGAGGGTGTTCTTTCGGGGACGCTGCAGGCGCTTCTCGAAAAGACCGAAAAGAACAAAAAGAAGAACGATGAAGCGGCAAAGCGTATAAGACGTGATATAGCAAGACTGCGTGACGGTATTTCCGTATGCTGTCTTAACCGTTATTTTCCGCTTTGCTATAAAGAGCCGGGCAGTATTTTTGATTATGCGTCCACTCTTATAGTCAGCGAATCCTTTACTGCGTCAGAGGCGGCAAAGGGAGCTATCTCGGCTCACCTTGAGGATCTTAAGCTGCTTACCGAGGACGGAGTTCTGTGCAAGGGACTTGACAGGTACCTGATGAGCAAAGCGGAATATCAGGACACGGTAAAGAATAAAGTGCGGCTTTATATGGATACGTTCATAAGAGGCGGAGGAATCGACCTTAGCGATATTCTGAAGGTGGATTCGATACAGCTTTCCGCATGGAGCGGAGAGTATAAAATGCTTTTCGAGGAACTTGACAATTACAGCAGGAACGGCTATTCCTGCGTGATTTTCGGCGGTACGGACAAAGCGGCAAAGATACTTGCGGAGGATCTGCACGATAAAGGCTACAAGGCTGATTATGCCAAAAACCCGAAGAAATTCTATCTCGGCAGAATTACGGTAGTCGAGGGAATATTATCGGCAGGCTTTGAATATCCGGAAGAAAAAATAGCCGTACTCACCCGTACAAGCGCTTCATCGTCAAAAACCTCCGCACCTAAGAAGAAATTCAAAAAGGGCGCACAGATACGTTCACTCAGCGATATTTCTCAGGGAGATCTTGTAGTACACGGCTCATACGGCATAGGTGTATTCGAGGGCGTTCAGAAGCTCACAGCAGACAAGGTTTCAAAGGATTATATAAAGATAAAATACGCAGGTACGGATGTGCTTTATGTTCCCGTTACCCAGCTTGACCTCATTTCACGTTATATCGGAAGCGGAGATGCGGATACGGTAAGGCTGAACAAGCTTGGCACAGATACATGGAAAAAGGCAAAGACAAAGGCAAAAGCGGCAACGCAGGAGATGGCGAAGGAGCTTATCGAGCTGTATTCTCGCCGTATGAAAGCGAAGGGCTTTGCATTCTCCCCCGATACCGAGCAGCAGCATATATTCGAGGATCATTTCAGCTATGTTGAAACGGACGATCAGCTCCGCTGTATAGAGGAAATAAAGCACGATATGATGCGTACCGCCCCTATGGAGAGGCTTCTCTGCGGAGATGTAGGATTCGGAAAGACGGAGGTCGCACTCCGTGCCGCATTCAAGTGTATAGGTGACGGTAAGCAGTGCGCTATACTTGTGCCGACTACCGTTCTTGCGTGGCAGCACTACCAGACGGTTTTAAAACGTATGGAGGGCTTTGATATAAGAGTTGAGCTGTTGTCACGTTTCCGCACAGCAAAGGAACAGAAGATAATTCTGAAGAAGCTGGAAGAAGGCGAGCTTGACCTTGTAGTAGGTACACACAGGCTTGTGCAGGACGATGTTAAGTTCAAGGATTTAGGACTTGTCATAATAGACGAAGAACAGCGTTTCGGCGTAAACGATAAGGAAAAGCTGAAAGAAGCGTTCACAAACGTAGATGTTCTGACGTTATCTGCAACCCCCATTCCCAGAACGCTGAATATGGCGATGTCGGGAATAAGAGATATGAGCGTCATTGAAACTCCGCCCGGCGACCGTCACCCGATAACCACGTACGTTGTCGAGCATGACAGAGGAGTTATAGCGCAGGCGATAAATAAGGAGCTTCGCCGCAACGGACAGGTTTACTATGTCCACAACCGCATCGAAAGCATATATTCCTGTGCCGCAGATATTCATTCCATGGTACCCGAAGCGAATATCGGGATAGCACACGGAAGAATGAGCGAGGAAGAGCTTCTTGATGTATGGAGAAGGCTTATCGAGGGCGAAATAGATGTGCTTGTCTGCACAACGCTTATCGAAACCGGTGTAGATGTACCCAACTGCAACACGCTTATCATTGAGAATGCGGATTGTATGGGACTTGCCCAGCTCCACCAGCTCAGAGGCCGTGTCGGACGTACAAACCGCCGTGCATACGCATATTTCACATTCAGACGAGGCAAGGTGCTAAGCGAGATCGCCACCAAGCGACTTGACGCAATAAGAGAGTTTACACGCTTCGGTTCGGGATTCAGGATAGCTATGAAAGACCTTGAAATAAGAGGTGCAGGCTCGGTTCTCGGTCAGAGCCAGTCGGGACACCTTGCGTCTGTCGGCTATGATATGTATATAAAACTGCTCAACGAGGCGATTTTAGAACAGCAGGGCAAAGCCCCCGAAATTACTCCGGAGTGCCTTATTGATATAAGAATTGATGCGTTTATCCCCGAAAAGTATATCTCTAATCAGGCACAGCGTGTTGACTGCTACAGAAAGATAGCGATGATAGAAAATGACGAGGACGCTTATGATGTGACCGATGAGCTTATTGACCGTTACGGCGATGTGCCGAGAGCGGTCGAGGGACTTATCGAGGTTGCAAAGCTGAGAAGGATTGCTCAGAAGATGCACCTGACCGAAATAATCCAGAGCGGCGACGTTATGATATTCTATCCCGAAAAGACCGATAAGAAAACGATGGAACGTGTTTCGGCGGTCGGCGGAAAATTCGGCAAGGATATGATGCTGAACATTGCCACCGATAAGCCTAACTTCCGTGTAAACGGCACGGATAAACACGGCGGACCGCTTGCACTGCTTGCGGATACACTTGCGGCAATGCAGTCGGTTGATAAAGACAGAGATAAAGAGAATGTGACCGAAGAAGGTGAGAATAATGGCTGAGAAGAAAAGCGTCAAGCGTAAAGTTATAACAGCCGTTGTAATTGTCGGTGTGTTTGCACTGCTGATAGGCTCGTTCTTTTTGAGGGATATTTGTCTGAGAGCAGGTATCACAGAGTGCGAAAAGCGTGAGATACTTCAGGTGAAATCCAAGTATTCGTCTATACTGGACACGATAGTAAAGACAAGTTCGGATATGACCGACTACAAGATTACAGCCGCTCACGGCGGACTTTTTGAAAAGTCGGTCATATCGGCTGATGAAAACGGCGAGCCGCTTTATGATAAGCTGACGGAGGAGCTTGATGTATTGTGCCATACTTACTGTTACGGCGTAGAAAAGCAGGATAATGCAGTACATTTCAGCTTCAACACCGGCAACACAAAACAGCTTATCTATTCTGCAAAGGATATTTCCGACAACGAAACTTCATCGCTCGGCGATAACTGGTACTATTACGAGAAAGTAATGACAGCCGATAACGGCTGATGCAAAGAACAAAAGAGAAGGATACAAAAATGAAAAACATAATTCTTATCGGAATGCCCGGCGCAGGCAAAAGCACTGTCGGCGTACTGCTTGCAAAGTCTATGGGATATGATTTTGTGGATGCCGATCTTGTTATTCAAAAACAGCAGGGAACAAAGCTCCAGAACATAATCGACGAGCGTGGACTTGACGGCTTCAAGCAGGCGGAAGAACAGGCACTGCTGTCAATAAACGATAAAAAAGCGATAATCGCAACAGGCGGTTCTGCGGTATTTTCGACCGCAGGTATGGCACATCTCAAAGAAAACGGCATCTGCGTATATCTCAGAGTTGACGAGCAGGAGCTTATCCGCCGTCTTACGAATATAAAGACGAGAGGTATAGCCTGCCGTCCGGGTGAAACGGTAGCGGAAATAATTGCCGAGCGTGAGGTGTACTACAACCGCTACGCAGATATAACGATAGATTGCCTTAACACCACGGCAGAGCAGGTGGTAGGGATGATTATGGACAGGATAAAGTAATTCTGATTTTACGCTACAAAAAGGAGGAGCTATGTCAAAGTTTGATTACCTGATAGTCGGAGCAGGGCTTTTCGGCTCGGTTTTTGCCTATGAAGCAACACAGCGTGGCAAGAAGTGCCTTGTTATCGACAAGCGCAATCACATTGCAGGCAACATTTACACCGAGAATATCGAGGGGATAAACGTCCACAAATACGGCGCACATATATTCCACACGTCAGACAAAGCAATATGGGAATATGTGAACCGCTTTGCCGATTTCAACAACTTCATCAATTCCCCGATAGCGTCCTACAAGGACGAGCTTTACAATCTGCCGTTCAATATGAACACCTTCAGCAAAATGTGGGGAATAAAGACACCCGCCGAAGCAAAGGCGATAATTGCCGTTCAGATAGCCAATCTCAACATAGGCGAGCCGCAGAACCTCGAGGAACAGGCGCTGAAGCTGGTCGGAACGGACGTTTACGAAAAGCTGATAAAGGGCTACACGCAAAAGCAGTGGGGCAGACCCTGCACCGAGCTTCCTGCGTTTATAATAAAGCGTCTGCCACTCAGATTCACCTATGACAACAACTATTTCAATGACCGCTATCAGGGCATAGCGATAGGCGGATATACTCAGATAATTGAAAAAATGCTCGCAGGCTCTGACGTTAAGACAGATACCGACTATTTCGAATTTATCAAGGAAAACCCCGACATAGCCGAAAAGACCGTTTTCACAGGACAGATAGACGAATTTTTCGGTTACAGATACGGCGCACTCGGTTACCGCTCGGTACGGTTTGAAAACGAGATACTCGACACCGATAACTATCAGGGCAATGCGGTAGTAAACTACACCGACAGGGAAGTGCCGTACACGAGAATTATCGAGCATAAGCACTTTGAATTCGGCAAGCAGGAAAATACGGTCATCAGCCGTGAATATTCAGCCGAATGGCAGCCGGGCATTGAGCCTTACTATCCGATAAACGACGAAGCAAACAATGCTCTTTACGAAAAGTACAAGACCCTCGCCGCTACCCGTCCCGATGTAATCTTCGGCGGCAGGCTCGGACAGTATAAGTACTACGATATGGATAAGGTAATTGCCGCAGCACTTTCTGCAGTAGATGATGAATTTGGCAAGTGATAAGCGACAGAATAAAAGCCGATAGACCGTGAAATCAGTTCACAGCCTATCGGCTTTTTTTCAACAAACGATAAAAATAACGGTCACATTCTCTTTCGGGAACGTGACCGTTATATTATTTATAAGTTAATTTAAGGGAAATCCTTAATTACTTCTTGTCAGCGATAGCTGCCTGAGCTGCTGCAAGTCTTGCGATCGGTACACGGAAGGGTGAGCATGAAACGTATGTCAGACCGATCTTGTGGCAGAACTCAACAGATGAGGGATCACCGCCGTGTTCGCCGCAGATACCGATGTGCATATCGGGACGTGTAGCCTTACCGAGCTTGATAGCCATTTCCATCAGCTTGCCAACGCCTGTCTGGTCGAGCTTAGCGAAGGGATCGTTCTCGAAGATCTTAGCGTCATAGTAAGCGTTAAGGAACTTGCCTGCGTCATCACGAGAGAAGCCGTATGTCATCTGTGTAAGGTCGTTAGTACCGAAGCAGAAGAATTCAGCTTCCTTAGCGATTTCGTCAGCTGTAAGTGCTGCTCTGGGGATCTCGATCATTGTACCAACTTCATACTTGAGGTCAGCGCCGGCTTCCTTGATAACAGCATCAGCTGTTTCAACAACGAAGTTCTTAACGTACTTGAGCTCCTTAACATCGCCAACCAGAGGAATCATGATCTCAGGAACGATTGTCCAGTCGGGGTGATTCTTCTTAACGTTTAATGCAGCCTTGATAACAGCCTTAGTCTGCATCTTAGCAATTTCAGGATATGTTACTGCAAGACGGCATCCTCTGTGACCCATCATGGGGTTGAACTCGTGGAGAGATGCGATGATGTTCTTGATTGTTTCAACAGACTTGCCCTGAGCCTTAGCGAGAGCCTCGATGTCAGCTTCTTCTGTAGGAACGAATTCGTGCAGAGGAGGATCAAGGAATCTGATTGTTACGGGGCAACCTTCAAGTGCTTCGTAAAGAGCCTCGAAGTCAGCCTGCTGCATAGGTTCGATCTTAGCGAGTGCAGCTTCTCTTTCTTCAACTGTATCTGAGCAGATCATCTCACGGAAAGCGGCGATTCTGTCAGCTTCGAAGAACATATGCTCAGTACGGCAAAGACCGATACCTTCAGCACCAAGTTCTCTTGCCTTCTTAGCGTCAGCAGGAGTATCAGCGTTTGTTCTTACCTTCAGAACTCTGTACTTGTCAGCCCAAGCCATGATTCTGCCGAATTCGCCTGCGATCTGAGCGTCAACAGTAGCGATAGCACCGTCATAGATGTTACCTGTTGTACCGTCGATAGAGATTACATCGCCTTCAACGAATGTCTTGCCGCCAAGTTCAAACTTCTTGTTAGCTTCATCCATATTGATTGCAGAGCAACCGGAAACGCAGCACTCACCCATACCACGAGCAACAACGGCTGCGTGTGATGTCATACCGCCACGAACTGTCAGGATACCCTGAGCAGCCTTCATACCTGTAATATCCTCAGGTGATGTTTCAAGACGAACCAGAACTACCTTTTCGCCTCTATCAGCCCACTCTACAGCGTCTTCAGCTGTGAATACGATCTTACCGCAAGCAGCTCCGGGAGAAGCGCCGAGACCCTTACCGATAGGTGTAGCAGCCTTGAGTGCCTTTGCGTCGAACTGGGGGTGAAGAAGTGTATCAAGGTTACGGGGATCGATCATAGCAACAGCTTCTTCTTCTGTTCTCATGCCTTCGTCAACGAGGTCACAAGCGATCTTCAGAGCAGCCTGAGCTGTTCTCTTACCGTTTCTTGTCTGGAGCATATAGAGCTTACCGTGTTCAACTGTGAACTCCATATCCTGCATATCTCTGTAGTGGTCTTCAAGAGTCTTGCAAACTTCTGTGAACTCCTTGAAAGCCTCAGGGAACTTCTGTTCCATTTCCTGAATGTGCATAGGTGTACGAACACCTGCAACAACGTCTTCGCCCTGTGCGTTTGTTAAGAACTCACCGAACAGACCCTTGGCACCTGTAGCAGGGTCACGAGTGAATGCAACACCTGTACCGCAGTCGTCACCCATGTTACCGAATGCCATAGACTGTACGTTTACGGCTGTACCCCATGAGTAAGGAATATCGTTGTCACGTCTGTATACGTTAGCTCTGGGGTTGTCCCATGAACGGAATACTGCCTTGATAGCGCCCATCAGCTGTTCCTTAGGATCAGAGGGGAAGTCTTCACCGATCTTAGCCTTGTATTCAGCCTTGAACTGACCTGCAAGCTCCTTTAAGTCGTTAGCATCAAGCTCAACGTCCTGTGTAACGCCCTTTTCAGCCTTCATCTTGTCGATAAGCTCTTCGAAGTACTTCTTGCCGACTTCCATAACTACGTCGGAGTACATCTGGATAAATCTTCTGTAGCAGTCCCAAGCCCATCTTTCGTTGTTTGACTTTTCAGCCATTACTGCAACAACGTCTTCGTTAAGACCGAGGTTAAGGATAGTATCCATCATACCGGGCATAGAAGCTCTTGCACCTGAACGTACAGATACGAGCAGGGGATTTTCCTTATCACCGAACTTCTTGCCTGTGATGCCTTCCATCTTTACGATGTATTCGTTGATCTCAGCCATGATCTCATCGTTGATCTTACGGCCGTCTTCGTAGTACTTTGTACAAGCCTCTGTTGAAATTGTGAAGCCCTGGGGTACGGGAAGACCGATGTTGGTCATTTCTGCAAGGTTTGCGCCCTTACCGCCGAGAAGCTCTCTCATTGTAGCATTACCCTCTGAGAAGAGGTAGCAATACTTATGTGCCATTGGGGGGTTCCTCCTAAATTATTATTCCGGCCGTTTGTCTGAATTTTCCTTTTCTGCGGAAACCTGCAGAATTACAGACTTCTCAGCCATACAATAAGTATTATAACAGATTTGATTCTACTTTTCCAGTGTTTTTTAAAATTTTTTTGTTTTTATGTACCGAAAATGAAGAAAAATTTTTGTAAAATGTGACTAAAGTGTGTTTGGCTGTCGGCAACGGAGGTATTTCAGTATCTGATTGTGTTATACGATAACAGAAAAAGCAACAAAAAAAGCTGCGGCGAAACATACATTTCGTCACAGCTTTAAATTCAAATCCGATCTCAATATTTCCGTACATTCTGTACAGCCATCATTGCGAGCACCGCAACAGTATTATAAAGTGTGATAACACTGGGCGTAAGCAGGGTCATTTCCCTTAGCAGTACCATTACAAGCACCAGAAGAAGTCCGAGTGCGGACGAACCGAGCATAATCGCCTTTGACAGCGAGAAATCACGGATAAGATTCTTTGCCGCCATAATTGCTCTTGCAAACGAGGTGAATGTACCCGAGCAGGAAAGTCCGCCGTTTCCTCTTGAGGTGTACTTAGTGCTTTCGCTGTATTCCTCGTGTGCCTCGTGCGGAAGCACCTTTACGAGTGACGGGTCAAGCTCGAATATATCCGCAAGGCTTTCTGCCGTTACAAGAGAATCGGTAGTATGAACAAGCACAGTTATGCCTCTTGACTGAAGTGTCTTCAGCGTTGACTGTATTTCGGGATTTGCCGTCATGCCCACAACGAACATTGCGACTATATCACCGCTTACCGCAAGATATACAGGCTCAAGACCTTCCGGACAGTATTTGCGTTCATTCTTCTTGTTCGGCAGATCTATGTTGTGCATTTCCATAAGTGCCCTGCCGCCGAGCATAACACGCTTTGTTCCTATCCAGCCCGTAACACCGCAGTTATCCTCGTAAATGCAGTTATCGACCTTCTTGAGAAGTTCCTTGTTGCCAAGAGTCATATCATAGAACGGGTATGACAGTATACCGTCTGTGTGTATCGCAAGGCTTGCCGCCATAAGTATAGCTTCGTCAACGCTGGTCTTGATGATTGAGTTCTTCTTCTGCCAGCGCTTCAGCTTTTTAATCTGTACGCTTCCTGCGGGGAACAGCGTCTTTGCGTCTGTCATGACCGTGTTTACATCGGAAAATTCGATTGCCGCATCATATCCCAGCAGTGCCGCATTGCATTCGCTGAGCTTTTTTGAGGCACGGGAAAGAGGTCTGTTCACAACGAACAAAAGCGAGAACGGCGTTACTGTCAATATGGTGGCAATAGCCGCAGAGATTGCCCAGTAAAGCGGATTTTCGGCTCCCGATGTGGCAAATTCACTGCCAAACGGATTTATGAACGCCAGTATTCCTGCCACAAGTCCCGCAACAAGCGAGGCTATTATCAGCTTTATCGACATTCTGTCCGCTTCGTCGTCGCAGTAGCTCGATTTCAGAAAGTCCGTCAGAAATTCGGTTTTACGCATTGCCGCAATCACAGGAATCTTTTCGCCTGCCGCTCTTGTAAGTGCGGAGGCACGTTCCTCACCGTCGATTACCTGCGCATAATATTTCTGGCTGTCGCCCGATATGAATTTGAAGTTACGCTTTGCACGGGAAATCATATATATCTTTCCGATTGTGTTGAACATAAGACCGACCAGTGCGGTTGAAAGATATATGAACGAGTGACCGAGCTTGAACGTCTGTACGTCAACAAGCGAGATAACTCCGCCGATCAGCGACAGTACCGATGTAAAAGCGCATACCGAGTCGCAGTCGGCTTTTCCGGTCACCAGTTTTACAGCGCCGTTGCTTATTGCTGTCGAGCATATCGCAATGCCGAGTACGCCAAGCACAAGATAAATGTATATCAGCGAGTTTACATCGCCGGTCGTTCCGTTTATGAAATTGAACGCAGAGCCGAGTCCCAGCTTTGCGAATAGGCTGAAATCGTTCATTACGGCAATAATGACGCTTATCATCGTTATGACCGTAAGCATACCGAGCCTTACCTTAAGCCCCTTGTGGCTTGCACAGAGATCCGCCCATATCTGACCTGTGCTGTCATAGTCCTCGAATTCTTCCTCAGGCTCTGCCTGTTCTTCGGCTTCGGGCACCTCGTCCTCAAGCACAAAGTCCTTCAGCTTGTGCTTCTTTGCCGCCGCAAGCTCGGCCTGCTTTTCCTCCTCCACAGCGGGATTTTCTGTCGGAATAGCGCCTGTTGCCTCGATTATCTGCTTCTGATAGTCTATGTTCAGCGGATGCGGAAGCGTGGTCCTGTCGCCGTTTATTGTGTTGAGCGTTATCGTGCGGTATGCCTTGACATTTTCCTTGCGTTGCTGCGCAAGATTTCTGTTCAGCTTCTCTATAAGATTATCGGTCGATTTCTTTCCGTGATATTCCTTTACGGGAGCGTCGTCGCTTTTCGTATCCGAAACTGCTTTTTCCGAAACGTCTGCGGTATCGCTTATTTTTTCGGCAAGAGAGGTCTTCTGCGGTGCTATGGCTTTCAGATCGTCACCTGCGATGCCCTGCGTGTTACCTGCGTACATACCGCTCAGCTCCGCAACGGAAACAAGCTCCTTTTCCTTTACCTGCTCGTTTACTTTTTCCTTGACCTCAAGAGGATTTACAAGCGCCAGCATATCGTCGGGGTCGGAGTTCTCACGCTCCTTTTCAAGCATCATTCTGCGTTTTTCCTCGTCGCTGACAATCTCCTTGCGGATTTCATGAACAGGCTCGGGAGCTTTTTCGGCTTCTGCCGGCTTTGCCTGCACGGTTTTTTCGTTTTCCGCCAAAGCCTTTGCTTTATGCTCGTCAATATCTATCTCACTGCTTGCGTCCGCTATCATAAAATTATCGGTTTCGCCAAGCACTTTATCGACATCGCTCTGTTCGCCGGTTATTTTGTCTATATCGGAGTTATCCGTACTGCCGTTATCTTTCCTGGTCTCATAAGACGTTGCTTTTGATACTTCCTCTGAGCCGTCCTGCGCTTCGTTTATATATTCTGCGTCAACATTTTCCGTGTCGCCGTCCTTTTCACGCAGATATACGCCGTCCTCGCTTCCGTCAAGTCCTTCTATTATTGCGGTTGCGCTTATGTCGTGATGACGTGGTGGCGTATCATCTCCGTATGATCTGACGGTATTGTCCGAGTCGCCGCTTTTCTTTGCGTCAAGCTCTGCCAGAATATCGTCTATTGAATAATCAGCCATATCATGAGCGTCCTTTCATTTCTTATTTTCCGGTCGTGCCTTTATCTGTATTTGACCGCCTCGTACATCAGTATGCCTGCGCAGACCGAAGCGTTGAGCGAATTTACCTTGCCGAACATGGGGAGCGACAGCACAACGTCACAGTTTTCTCTTACGAGTTTTCCGAGTCCGAAGCCTTCGCTTCCGATGACCAGTGCCAGAGCACCAGACAGATCTGCCTTGTCTATGGGAGTTCCGTCCGCCTCCGCACCGTATACCCAGACTCCGTGCTTTTTGAGCGTTTTTATGGTATCAACAAGATTTGACACCCTTGCTATCTTTATCCATGCCGCCGCACCTGCCGATGTCTTGAAAACGGTAGGATTGACGGTAGCACTGCGTCTTTTCGGAATAATCACTCCGTCTGCACCTGCCGCCTCGGCTGTACGGATTATCGCACCAAGATTATGCGGATCCTGTATCTCGTCACATATAATTATAAAAGGCGGCTTGCCCTTGCTTTCGGCATTTGCGAGAATATCCTCGACCGTGCAGTATGAAACTGCCGATAATGCCGCCGCAACGCCGCCGTGCTTGTCGCCGCACAAGGCTTTCAGCTTATCCTCGCCTGCGTCCTTTACGACTATGCCCTGCTTTTTGGCAAGTGCGATAATCTGATTCATCCCCTGCGCACCTTTAAGCACAAAGACGGTGTCTATCGGCTTTTCGGCTTTGAGAGCCTCAGTTACCGCATTTTTACCGTATATAATTTCTTCGTTTGAAGCTGTTCCCATTATGATACCTCTGTAATTTTCTTGTATATGCATACAGATATGCAGATTAATTATAACACAAACCGACCTTTTTTGCAAGCAAAATAAAGGCTTGGAGCGACCTTTCACAAATTTTTCACAACGTTTATTGAAAAAATTGCTTAATTATTTTTTATCGTGATGAAGATAATATTATTGTCGGATATTTTCCGACAGCCGAAAGGAGAAGAATAATGGATTTTAAACGTGATGAATCGTTGCAGAAAAGGAAAAACACGGGTTACAGCGACACCGCAAGGATAATGAGAAGGGCGCTCGGTGTTATGGCGCTGAGAAGCTCGGATTTCGATCCCGACGGAAGCTATACCGGCGTATGCGACAATATTTACGAAAAACCCGTGCAGGATGCCGACGATTTATAATTAACGCTTGAAATAAGCCTTCCGTTGTGGTATGATATTTCTGTCCATCACTAAAATTATTATCACAACGGAAGGTGTTTATTTGTTACATACTGAGCAGGACAAAAAGCAGATAAAGATAATTACGCTCGGTGAGCTTAATCGCCGTGCGGAAGATATTGATACATTCATCAAAACCTCCGAAAAGCAGTATTCGGATAAAATAGCGGCGGCGGCAGACAGCATAGCGCAGTGCCACAAACAAAAGCCGCTGGTGCTTTTGTCGGGACCGTCCGGTTCGGGCAAAACCACAACGGCATATCGCATAGCGGATGCGCTTGTGAAAAAGGGCATTAAGGCGATAGTCATATCTATGGATGATTATTTCGTGCCGGGAGTTATACCGCCCGATGAAAACGGCAGGGTAGACCTTGAAGCACCTGCGAGGGTCGATTGCGAGCTTCTGAAAAAAGATCTGCGCACTCTGGCGGCAGGCGGCGAGGTAAGACTGCCTAAATTCAATTTTGCCGATAATTCAAGACAGTACGGCAACGCAATACGCTGTGACGGCAACACGGTAGTTATAATAGAGGGCATCCATGCGCTCAATCCCGATGTTACGGGCAAGATGCACGACAGCGCAACGTTTATCTATGTCAGCGTCCGTACAAGAATAGCCGATGAAAAGGGCGGACTTCTTCACCCGTCAAAGATTCGTCTTATCCGCAGGCTCTCCCGTGACAAGTTGTTCAGAGGAAGGGATTATCACAGGACGATAGAACAGTTCCCCAGCGTACAGCGTGGCGAAAGCCTTTATATAATGCCGTATAAGCACCTTGCGGATTTCGATATAGATACATTCTTCCCGTATGAGCTTTCGGTATACCGAAGCGTGCTTGCGAAGCTCTGCGACAACGATTTTGACGAATGTATAAGACAGGTCAACCGTTACAGCGAGCTGCCCAGATTCCTGTCGCTGATAAAAGAGGTTCCGCCGGAGGCAGTCCCCGAAAATTCGCTTATAAAGGAATTTATAGGCTGATATAAGGCTTTGCACATAGCCGTCCGAACGTATCGGATGGCACAGACTGTTGATAAACCTATATTTTTAATAATACGGGATAATACGGGGTTTGGGGCGTAGCCCCAAGCGGGGTGAGGGCGGCAGCCCCACATTCAGCCCCTTCCCGAGGGGAAGGGGTTTGGGGTTAGGGATAGAGAATTTGCTCTATTTTTATAAAAAACAGACTTTTTCTACAAACTCGACTATTGCTTCGCCTTGTGCAAAATCACAAATCCAACCTCAAAACTTGGTTGTTTTTAACTAAAAATCAAACTCATCTATTTACTTTTTTGTGGATATGGTGTATAATAAAAATCGGTTCAAGATTAGAATGGCAACGGAAGGTGTATATTATGGCAGCTTACAGTGCAAATGATACCGGCATACTGCTTGAAAGCGGTACTAACGAGCTGGAACTTTTAGAATTTAATGTATGCGGAAATTCCTACGGCATAAACATTGCCAAGGTCCGTGAAATAATGATGGAACAGGAGCTTGTCCCGATGCCTCAGGCACCCGATGAGATAGAGGGTGTATTTATGCCCCGTGACAAGCTGATTACCGTTATCGACTTACATAAGGTGTTAGGCACCGAAAAGCCGGAGAACGCAAGAGGATTATTCATAATCTGCGAGTTCAACGGAATGGATGTAGGCTTTCACGTTACGGCAGTGCAGGGCATACAGCGTATAGGCTGGACAGCTATCGAAAAGCCCCCTCAGGTTTCGGGCGATTCGACTACCGGCATAGCTACCGGTATAGCAAAGGTCGACGGAAAGATTCTTGTTATCCTTGACTTTGAGAAGATAGTAAGCGATATAAACAAGGCGGCAGGACTTGATCTCAAGGGTGCCGAAAATGCAAAGGCTACGGCAGTGACAGCTGAAAAGCATATCGTAATAGTCGAGGATTCGCAGTTCCTCAACAAGATGATAGTAAACAGCCTCTCGGATATAGGCTTTAAGGAGATCCGCTCTTTCCCCAACGGAAAAGAGGCGTGGGACTACATATCTCAGTTTTCGGGCTACAACGGCGATGTTACAAATTGCGTAGCCGCAGTTATAACCGATATTGAGATGCCCCAGATGGACGGACACCACCTTACAAAGCTCATAAAATCCGACCCCACACTTAAAAAGATACCCGTTTTCCTGTTCTCCTCACTCATAAACGAGCAGATGTATCAGAAGGGACTTTCAGTAGGTGCGGACGAACAGTTCTCAAAGCCTCAGATAGGTATGCTTATCGAGCGGCTTATGCAGATACTGAGCTGATAATTTTTTGCTTATTCGCTGTTTGCCTTTTTTTGCTACCGGCAACAGTTGAATATCTGATTTTCATTTTTATTCCTTACTTAAGTTTGTTTCGTTTTATTTGAATTTTACCGGCAGAAGTAACATTCTGCCGTCATTTTTTTGTTCTGCGGCTTTATATGCTTGAAGTTAAGACGGATATGTGATAATATATATTAATAAGATTACGATTGCAGAGAAAGGAATGACGCTTTTGAGGATAGTATCTCTGTCCGACGATGAAACAGCCGATTCAAAGCTGTTTTCCGAGTACGGAATATGCCTTTATATCGAACACGGCAGGAACATAATTCTTTTCGGCACGGGAGCGTCTGCTCTGTATCTCAGCAACGCAGAGCGTCTTGGCATACCTGCGGATAAGGCGGATACGCTTATAATCCCCGTAAATACCGATGATTGCACGGGCGGCGTTGAAACAGCGGTGCGAAAGAACAGAAATATACGCATTTTTATAAGAGAGGACGAAGCTGCCGATTGTGCCGTGAAGGAAAAACTGCTCAGAGTACGAAGCGGACTTCCTCAATCGTTCTACAGAAGCAACAGATACAACACGTTCCGTTTTGAACGCTTCACAGAGGTATGCAAGGACTTCTATCTTGTCGCCGCAGAAAAGAAGGATAAGGCCGCCGAAGCCGACAGGCATTTTTATATAAGGAAAAAGGGCTTTTATGTGCCGGACGATTTTTCGGGAGAATGCTTTGCCGTATGCTTCCCCGGCAGAAGACGTGACGGCTTCGTGCTGATAACGGGCGGTGCGTATACGGGCATCGCAGGTATGATAAATACGGCGAAAAGGCTGTGGGACGCTCCGGTTTTGTCTGTAGTCGGCTGCTTTGCCTATACAAACAGGCTCGGAAAACAGACCGTACAGCAAAGCCATATAGCAAAGTCGGCAGATGAGCTGTCAGGGCTTCGCACAGGCAGTATATACACCTGCCATAACACAGGAAGAAAAGGATATGAAACAATGAAGGATATACTCGGTGACAGGTTGCAGTACCTGCGTGCCGGAGAGGAGTTGAATTTTTAATGAACGTACTGGTAGTCGGTTGCGGTAAGGTAGGCTCACGTCTTGCAAACACGCTGTGCGATGAGGGCATAGACGTTTCGGTAATAGCAAGGACGGCGGCGGAAGCGGATAAAATGCTTGAGCCTGATTTCAAGGGCAGTCTTTTATGCGGTGTGCCGATAGATCAGGATAATCTCAAAAAGGCGGGCATTGAAAGCTGTGATGTCGTATGCGCAGTTACGGACGATGACAACACCAACATAATGGTGTCACAGCTTGCAAAAGAGGTTTACGGAGTAAAGAAGGTCGTCAGCCGTATCCTTGACCCCGAAAGAGGAGATATATTCGCCCATTTCGGACTTGAAACGGTCTGCCCGACAAAGCTCACAGTTGAAGCGATATGCTCTGCGATAAAGCCTATGCTGGAAGAAAAATACGTCAGCTTCGGCTCGCATATGGTGCGTTTCACCACAATGGAGATACCTAAGGAGTTTATCGGTATGACCCCCGTTGACATAGAATATGAGGAGAACGAAACGCTGTATGCGATAATCAGGGCAGACAGCACGATTGAAATAGTGAATAATTATAACGTTGTTATGAGAGAGGGCGACAAGCTGATATTCTCAAAAGCCATCTGACATAAACGACAGAAAGGAACTGTAAAATGCACTCGCTTATAATAGGCGGCGGAAAGATAGGCTACTATCTGACCAAAGTTCTCATTGAAAAGGGATACGATGTATCCGTTGTTGAAAAGGAAAAGGAAGCCTGCCAGAAGTTTGCAAACGACCTTAACATAACCGTAATAAAGGGTGACGGCACAAGCGTTTCCGTGCTTGAACAGGCGGGAGTTGCCGATGCCGACAGCGTTATTGCCGTGACAGGACGTGACGAGGATAACCTTGTTGCCTGCCAGCTTGCAAAAAGGCTCTATCAGGTGAAAAAGACCATAGCAAAGGTAAACAACCCCAAAAACGTTGAGGCACTGAAGAAACTCGGCGTAGATATAGTTGTAAGCTCTACCGATAACATTACAGGTCAGCTTGAGCGTGAGATAGACAGCGGCAAGATAAAGGAGCTTCTTCCTCTCGGCGCAGGAAATGCCGGTGTTTTCGAGATAGTGCTTGATAACAGCTTCACGCTTCAGAACGTTCCGCTTATGGAAATGGAAATACCGCTGACGCTCAATATTATTTCTATTATCCGCAATGAAACCGAGCTGATAATCCCAAGAGGTCACACCACTCTTGAGATAGGCGACAAGCTGATGATATTGTCCAAAATCAAGGACAAAAACGACATTTTCAAGGCGTTTAAGATAAAGGCGTGACGTGTATGTAACACGCATTTTGTCAATTATCAGTAAATAAATCCTACATAGGAAAAATTTTATCGTGAAATTGCATAAAATCGGCAATCGGTTTTAGTGCAATTTCACCTTATTATTTACAAAATATTTTATTCAGCCTTGAATAAGGATAACGTATGTTGTATAATTAGACTGTAAGAAAATCGGACCGGAAGAAAGGGAAAAATTTATATGACTTCACCATTTACAGAAAATGAAATAACCCGTAAGCTGACGGAGGTGCTGGAGTACGACTTCAGAGTATCCCCCGCAGAAGCAACTCACACCCAGATTTACAAGGCTTTATCAAAGATAGTGGTAAACTACCTTAAGGAAAAGCGCTCGATGTTCATGACCGACTGCAACTCAAAGGGCAGAAAGCAGGTCTACTATCTTTCTATGGAATTCCTTATGGGACGTTCGTTAAAGACAAACCTCTACAACCTCGGTATGCAGGACGAAGTGGCAAAGGCGCTCAAGAAGCTCGATGTAAAGATTGAACATATCTATGAGGAAGAACCCGATGCGGGACTCGGTAACGGCGGTCTTGGCAGACTTGCCGCCTGCTACCTTGACGGACTTGCAACCTGCGCATTCCCCGCAACAGGCTACTCTATCCTCTACGAATATGGTATCTTCAAGCAGAAAATCATAGACGGCTGGCAGACAGAGCTTCCCGATGACTGGCTGCCCGGCGGCAGAGCGTGGCTCGTACCCGTACCCGATCAGGCTATAGAGGTTCATTTTGACGGCGAGATTTACGAGAAGTGGGAGCAGAACTACCACAGCGTAAATCACGTTAACTATAAGACAGTAAATGCAGTACCCTATGATATGTATGTATCGGGCTATGACAGCAAGGGCGTTTCAAAGCTCCGTCTTTGGAGTGCCGAGAGTATGTCGTTTGATATGAATATGTTCAATCAGGGCGACTATGCAAAGGCTATCGGTGCAAATAATATCGCACACTCACTGACAAAGGTACTTTACCCCAACGATAATCACCTTGAGGGTAAGGCTCTGCGTCTGCGTCAGCAGTATTTTATGAGCGCCGCTTCCGTAGGCGATATTGTAATGCGTCATATGAACGTTTACGGTACTCTTGAAAACCTTCACGAAAAGGTAGCTATCCATATAAACGATACTCATCCCACCCTTGCTATCCCCGAGCTTATGAGAATACTGCTCGATGACTGCGGTTATGACTGGGATAAGGCGTGGAACATCATCACAAACACATTCGATTATACAAACCATACGGTTATGGCAGAAGCGCTTGAAACGTGGGATGTCGATCTTATGCAGAGAATACTCCCCAGAATCTACGCTATCATAGTTGAAATAAACAACCGTTATTGCGCTCATCTTATGGAAGTGACCGGCGGCGACAGCGAGAAGGTAACAAGAATGTCCATTATTCTTGACAACCGTGTAAAGATGGCTAACCTCTGCTGTGCGGCAAGCAGCTCTGTAAACGGTGTTTCTAAGCTTCACTCCGAAATCATCAAGGACAGCGTATTCCACGACCAGTACACTGTTACTCCCGATGCCTTCAAAAACGTTACAAACGGTATCGCATATCGCCGTTGGTTACTCGCAAGCAATCAGGGACTTACAAACCTTCTTACCGAGTGCATAGGCGACGGCTTCAAGAAGGATGCGTCAAAGCTTGCAGATTTCAAGAAGTTTGCAACGGATAAGTCGGTTCTTGATAAATTAGCCGCTGTAAAGTTAGCTAACAAGCAGGCTTTCGCAAAGTATGTATACAACACCACAGGCACTAAGCTTAACTGCAACGGTATTTTCGATGTACAGGTAAAGCGTCTGCACGAATACAAGCGTCAGCAGCTTAACGCTATGAACATTATCGCAGACTACATTTATCTGCTCAATAATCCCGATGCGGACTTTGTACCCAAGACCTATATCTTCGCTTCAAAGGCGGCACCCGGCTATTATATGGCAAAGCAGATAATCAAGATGATATGGTGCATAGGCGAAGAGCTTAAGAAGAATCCCAAGCTGAACGAAAAGCTTGCTGTTGTATTCCTTGAAGATTACAAGGTAACGCTGTCAGAGATTCTTATGCCCGCAAGTGAAATTTCAGAGCAGATCTCTCTCGCAGGAACAGAGGCTTCCGGTACAGGTAATATGAAGCTGATGCTCAACGGCGCTCTTACAATGGGTACCTATGACGGTGCGAATGTTGAGATACACGAAGCGGTAGGCGATGACAACATCTTCATCTTCGGTATGTCAACTCCCGAGGTAAATCAGCTTAAGGCTGAGGGATATGACCCCGAAAAGATATACAACTCACACGCAGTTATCAAGAGCGTTCTCGAAAAGATGTACAAGGGTATAAACGGTGCAACATTCGAGGAAGTAGCAAATTCACTGCGTCACGCAGACAGATATATGTGCTTTGCCGATTTCGACAGCTACAGAGGAACACAGGCAAAGGCAAGCGAAACCTATAAGGATAAGTACCTCTGGAACAAGATGTCGCTTATAAATATCGCATCTGCAGGCATATTCTCGGCTGACCGTGCCGTTACAGACTATGCCCGTGACATCTGGAAGTTAATTTAACAGACAGTAGCCCAAGATAATAAAAAAAGTCCGTTGCAACCAACGGACTTTTTCGGGTATATATAACCACCCTCCGACTTTAATCCGACTTTAATCCGAAAGGAATGTTTTTTAATGGATACTCCGATATTCGACTGCTTCGACTTAAACTATAAAAGCCCGTTCGGAGCAATACGACAGTATCAGCCCAGCACATTCTCCCTGCGTTTTCCGAAGGAATGGCACGTCAGCGACCCTACTCTTGTAATGTTCCGTCCCGGCGAAAAGGAACGCTTCATACCGCTTGACATTACCGATACGACCACAGAATGCAACGTGTTTACCTGTAATTTCAACCCCTTGCATAAAGGTCTGCACCACTATTATTTCTCTTTGATGATAGACGGCAACAGGAGATATGTAAAGCGTAGCGGAGCAAGGCTCGGCGTTCTTGATAACGGAGAGCTGTTCCAGCTTACCGTTTTTGATAAGGATATGGCGGCTCCCGACTGGATAAAGGGCGGAATTATGTATCAGATATTCCCCGACAGATTCTGCCGAAGCGGAGAAAAGCACGAAAACGTTCCTACAGACAGAATAATCCACGAGAACTGGGAGGATACCCCGTTCTTCCGTCCGGATGAGAGAGGAATTATCCGCAACAACGATTATTTTGCAGGAGATTTCAAAGGCATAGAAAGCAAGCTCCCTTATCTTCAGAGTTTAGGTGTTACCTGCATTTATCTCAACCCTGTTTTCGAGTCGCACGAAAATCATCGCTATTCTACCGCCTGCTATGAGCATATCGACCCTATGCTCGGCACGGACGAGGATTTTGAGCATCTGTGCAAACAGGCCAAAACATACGGTATAGACATTATCCTTGACGGCGTGTTCTCCCATACCGGCGCAGACAGCATCTATTTCAACAAGTTCGGCAGATACGGAGATCACGAGGGCGCATACAGAGATCCCGACAGCAAATATAAAAACTGGTACTGCTTCTCACGCTATCCTTTCGATTATGAATCGTGGTGGGGCATCACCACACTTCCCAACGTAAATGAGAACAACCCCGACTACACAGAATATATCTGCGGTGAAAACGGTATATTACAGCGTTGGATAGACAAGGGCGCAAGAGGCTGGCGACTTGACGTTGCCGATGAGCTTCCCGATGAATTCCTTGACAATCTCAATAAGGCTGTAAAAGCCAAGGGCAACGATAAGGTCATCTACGGCGAGGTATGGGAGGATGCGTCCAACAAGGAGAGTTACGGTGTCCGCAGACGTTATCTTATAGGCGGTCAGCTTGACAGCGTTATGAACTATCCTTTCAAGGAAGCTATCATAAACTACTGCAAGTACGGCGATGCAAGAGGCTTTGAGGACGGCGTAATGACGATACTTGAGCATTACCCCAAGCCCAGTGCCGATATGCTGATGAACTTCCTGTCAACTCACGATACCGAGCGTATCCTGACAAGACTTGCCGGCGAGGATGTAGGCTGGCACGACAGAGAATGGCAGGCTGAACGCTACCTTTCGCCCGAACAGTACGTTTACGGCCTTTCACTGCTTAAATGCGCTATGGTACTGCAATTCTTCCTGCCCGGTGTGCCGTGCATATATTACGGCGATGAAGCAGGTCTTGAGGGCTATAAGGACCCGTTCAACAGACGCTGTTACCCGTGGGGCAAAGAGAATATAGATATGATAGACTTCACAAAACAGCTTGCAGGGATAAGAAAGGCAAGCAAGGCGTTCGCTCAGGGCGAAATGAAGTTTTTAAGCTGTACACCTGAGGAATGCGTATTCGCAAGAATTGACAAGCTAAACCGTGAGGCAGCCGTTATATTCCTGAACAAGTCGAAATATCCTAAGACGTTTAAGCTTGACGACTATATGAAGGGCGAATATACCGACCCGAAATTCCTCAGAAAGCCTCACGAGAGCGAAGAAAAGACGATAAAGCTCTCTCCGTTTGATTACGGTGTGCTTGTATGCAGTATATAAATATTTGCTTGTTTTTTTACACACGATAGTGTATAATCTATTTGTAACCACTATGTGACGTCTGCCCTCAGGCAGAACGGAAAGGAAAGAAAAATGGGAAAAGCATTGATAATCGGTGCCGGCGGTGTTGCCGGAGTAGTAGTCCATAAGTGCTGTCAGAACAGCGAGGTTTTCACTGAGATCTGCATTGCCAGCCGTACAAAGTCAAAGTGCGATGCGCTGAAAAAGCAGGTAGAGGAAAAGGGTACAAAGACAAAGGTAACGACCGCACAGGTAGACGCAGACAGCGTTCCTCAGCTTGTTGAGCTTATAAATAAGGAAAAGCCCGACATTGTCATAAACGTTGCGCTTCCTTATCAGGACCTTACAATAATGGATGCCTGCCTTGAAACAAAGACAGACTATGTTGATACGGCAAACTATGAGCATCCCGACACAGCAAAGTTTGAGTACAAGTATCAGTGGGCATACAGAGAAAAGTTTGAAAAGGCTGGCATCACCGCACTTCTCGGAAGCGGATTCGACCCCGGTGTAACCGGTGTATTCTGCGCCTATGCCCAGAAGCATTACTTTGACGAGATCAATTACATTGATATTCTCGACTGCAACGGCGGCGACCACGGTTACCCGTTTGCGACAAACTTCAACCCCGAGATAAATATCCGTGAGGTATCCGCAAAGGGCAGTTATATCGAGGACGGCAAGTGGGTAGAAACCGAGCCTATGGAGATAAAGAGAGAGTACGACTTTGAGCAGGTCGGCAAGAAGGATATGTACCTTCTGCACCACGAGGAGCTTGAATCGCTCGCACTCAATATCAAGGGTATCAAGCGTATCCGTTTCTTTATGACATTCGGACAGAGCTACCTCACACATCTGAAGTGCCTCGAAGATGTCGGTATGACATCGATAAAGCCCATTATGTACGAGGGCAGAGAGATAGTACCGCTCCAGTTCCTTAAAGCAGTTTTACCCGACCCCGCATCGCTCGGTCCGAGAACAGTCGGCAAGACCAATATCGGCTGTATCTGCATAGGCAAGAAGGACGGCAAGGAAGTACACTACAAGGTTTACAACTGCTGTGACCATCAGGAATGCTACAAGGAGGTCGGCTCGCAGGCTATCAGCTACACGACCGGCGTTCCCGCTATGATAGGAGCAATGATGGTAATGACAGGCAAGTGGAAGAAGCCCGGCGTCTACAACATCGAGGAATTCGATCCCGATCCGTTTATGGACGCACTGAACAAGTGGGGACTTCCGTGGCACGAAACATTTAACCCTGAGCTTGTAGACTGATCACGCAACCGAATACTATGCCCGTCACGCTTTGCGTGACGGGCTTTCTATTTATTCAGCATATTGCCCGGAAGGGAAACCACCGCCTTTGATTTCGGCACGGCAAGCCCTGTCAGCAGCACGGCATTCTTGATCATTCCCTCCCCGAATCTTTTGCGTATATCCCTGATACAGCCATCAGCCTTTTCCATTTTTTCAAGCCTTATCGTATCGTTGAAAAAGCTGTTTTGTATCACCGCACCGCCGTCTACAAGAGAAAATGCGGTTACCGTAAGCGACCGCACAGGATTTACCCAATCGTAATTGTCGCAGAACAGCCTGTATGCCGTATCCGCAATTATCATCGGTGAGCGTGTCGCTGTCGGAAGCTCCGTCTGCCACTCCCTGTTTCTGAGAATGCTCGACCTTGCGTTCACACAAACCTTAGTCGCATACTTGTTTTGAAGCGTCAGCCTTTTCCCTATATCCTGAGCCAGTTCAAGAAGCAACGGCTTTGCGTCCTCGCACCGTGTTATATCCGCTGTGGTCGTCACACCGTGCCCCACGCTTTTTGCAGGCATCGAAAAATCAGCAGGCATAACCTGCGAGTTATCCGTTCCGTTAGCGTAGCATCTTAGCATATATCCGTTCTTGCCAAGCACCTTTGTTATCCACTGAGCGTCGCACTGTGCAAGTTCACCCAGTGTATATATCCCGTAATCGTTCAGCTTTGCAGTAGTTGCTCTGCCCGCCTCTATCATATCGCTGAGCGGAAGATTCCATATCTTCTCACGGAACGTTTCTCTCGGTATCACCGTCACCGCATCCGGTTTTTTCATATCGCTCCCGAGCTTTGCAAACACCTTGTTGAACGATACCCCGACCGATATGGTAAGCCCAAGCTCCTCCTTTACGGTACGCCTTATCTCGTCTGCAACCTTTTCGGGTGCGCCGAACAGCCTTCTCGTACCGCTTATATCAAGCCAGCATTCGTCCATTCCGAACGGCTCGATAAGATCCGTATACCGCTCGTATATCTTCCTTGCAAGCCTGCTGTACCTGAGATATTCCTCAAAGTGCGGCGGTACGATAACAAGCCCCCTGCACTTTGACTTTGCCGATGCCACCGTTTCCGCCGTCTTTACTCCCTGTGCCTTTGCAAGTTCGTTTTTCGCAAGCACTATTCCGTGCCGCTCCTCGACCGAACCGCACACCGCCACAGGATATTTCTTAAGTTCCGGATTCAGCCTGCATTCAACCGACGCAAAGAAATTGTTCATATCGCAGTGAAGTATATCACGTTCCATTTTATCGCCTCTTATCTGTTTCGCTTGACACGATACGCAATCTATGGTATCATAAATACGTAATTAAATTTCTAATCAAGATTATACGCAATTATTTTGCGTTTGTCAAGAGAAAAATGCAATGTATTTGCATGTTTTTGAATTTTACGGAGGATACGATTATGATTGAACGTTATGATGTCAACGAAGAATGGGCGCATTGCGGAATTATCAAAGCAGGCGATTTCTGTTTTCTTAATTACTGTGTCGGAAATGTCGGCGGAAGTATCGAACAGCAGGTAAACGGCGCATTTGACGAGATGGAAAAGCGTCTTGCACTTGTCGAACTTACACTTGAAAACGTCGTGCAGATGGATTGCCTTTTCAGGGATATATGGGATATTCCCGTCATGGAAAAGGTGATAAAGGAGCGTTTCGGCGGCAAATATCCTGTCCGTAAATCAATACAGACCGAGTTTGCCCATTTCGGCGGAGAAAACGGGCTTAAATTTCAGGCAGACGCCGTAGCATACTGCAAGTAAAGGAGTAATTATGAAATTCTGTGATAAAGTAAAGAAAGAGCGCCGTGCAAAAGGTCTTACACAACAGCAGTTTGCTGATATGCTCGGTGTATCGCTGAGAACAATAACAAACTATGAAAAGGGCGAAAGCTACCCCAAACAGCGTGAAATATACGGAAAAATGGCTGAGATACTCGGTGTTGACATTAATTATCTGCTTACCGAGAACGAAGAATTCTACATAAACGCAAACGAAAAGTACGGCGCTACAGGCGCACAGCAGGCAAAAGCGCTTATGCAGGAGGTAACAGGACTTTTCGCAGGCGGAGAGCTTGACCAGGATGACATGGACGAGATGATGAAAGCCATACAGGATGCCTACTGGATAGCAAAAGAGAAGAACAAGAAATACGCTTCAAAGGGATAAGGAGCAAAAATGCTTAGTTGTTTTAACGAAGCGGTCGCCAAAGCAGATGAGCTTATATCGCTCTACGGCAGATGCTCTCCTAAAAGGCTAGCACGGGAGCTTGATATAGAGGTTCTCGAAAGGGATTTTTCAAAGCAGAAAGGCGCATACAAGCTGATACTGAAAAACCCGTTTATCTTTATAAAGCGTGACCTTTGCGACAGTATGAAAAAAATCGTCCTGATGCACGAGATCGGTCACGACAGGCTCCACAGGGATAAGGCAGACGACAGCGGCGGCTTTGCCGAATATGACATATTCGATATGTGCGATCGTTCTATGGAGTATGAAGCAAATCTCTTTGCGGCGCAGTTTCTTATATCGGATGAAGAGCTTTACGATTGCATAAATTGCGGCTACGATATTGACAAAACTGCGGCGGCGCTCTGTACCGACCGTAATCTTGTTGCGCTCAAGGTCGATATTCTGAAAAAGCAGGGTGTGAAACTGCGCTCTCAGCTTCACAATAATAAATTTCTTGCAGGCGACTGAGAAAGAGGTTTTTTTATGAACAAATTACTTACACGCTTCAAGGCAAGCGAACACGGCGGCGAATACCTTATGCGGTTTATTTCTGCGTGGCTGTGTTCGCTCATATTGATATTGCCTTTCAGACCGATAAGCAAGGTATTTGACAAAGAATACGCAGGCGAAGCTCCGTATCTGTTGCTTATCATATTTTTCGCAGTATTCTACGGCTTACTTACCGTATTGCGTTTTATCCCAAAGCTCAGAGAGATGAAAACCGACTGTGCCGCATTGCTTATATCGACCGCACAGTTTACAGTCGCTTATGCTGTAGTCATGTTCCGTGAAAAAGGTACAAGCATTGATTTTTTTCTCGGGGTTGTCCTGTTTATAGCCCTTGCTGTATGGTATACTGTAGGAAAGCACAGGATAAGGCTTCCAAAATTCACAAAGAAATGCTGGATAGCGGTTATTGCGTTGTCCGCCGTTTTTATGCTTGTGTTCACCGCACTTGCAATGGCAATGCGGTATTACAAGCTGTCTACCCCTGCGTTTGATTTTGGGATATTCGCGCAGATGTTTGAGAATATGAAGGACGGGCTTGGACCTGTCACAACAGTCGAACGTAATTATGAGCTGTCGCACTTTGCAGTGCATTTTTCTCCTGCGTATTACCTGATGCTGCCGTTCTATATGCTTTTTCCGCACCCGGTAACATTACAGATACTGCAGGGAATATTCGTTACAAGCGGAATTATCCCGGTGTTCCTTATCGCGAGAAAATACGGCTTTTCGCTTATACATTCCTCGCTTTTTTCAGCGATATATGCCTTATATCCGGCATTCACAGGCGGCTGCAGCTACGATATTCACGAAAACTGTATGCTTCCGGCGTTCCTGCTGTGGCTGATATGGGCTGTTGAACGCGAAAAGACTTTACCGATGCTCGTCTTTGCATTGCTGACGCTTCTTGTAAAAGAAGATGCCGCCGTATATGTTGCGGTGATCGGGCTTTATCTTATACTGTCAGACCGCAGTGAAAAGACAAGAGCGCTCGGTGCTGTGATTTTCGGAGCGGCCTGCGTTTATTTCTTTGCAGTATGCGCTTATCTCAATAACAGCGGGCTTGGGATCATGGAATGGCGGTACAAGGACTATATGTACAGAGGCGGTGCGCTTATCACCTCAATAGTCGTTACGGCGTTTACAAATCCCGGCTACATTCTGTCAAATCTGTTTACGGGCGAAAAGCTGACCTTTACAGTGCAGACGCTCGGCGTACTCGGCGGTATACCGCTTGTAAGCAGGAAGATAGCACGTTATATATTACTGATACCGTTTGTACTGGTAAATCTTATGCCGACCTATCCGTATCAGCACTCGATTTATTTCCAGTACGTTTTCGGCTCGTGCGTTCTTGTTATCTGGCTTTTCATAATGAATATGTCGGAGCTGTCATATAACAGGGCAAGATGCTTTACTGTATTTTCGCTTATTGCCTGTGCGGTTATGTTCCTGTCAACAATGACAGGCTACCTGAACAATTTCTATGATAACGACTATGAGGCACACGGTGCAGTCATATCCTATCTAGAACAGCTTCCCGACAACGAAAACGAGAGCATCACAGCGAACACGTTCTTTGTCCCTTCGCTGTATAAGCAAAAAGAGCTTTATACGATAAATGACCGTGATGTGCCGACAGACGAATCCGCACCGCTTGCCGATATTGTTCTGCTCGACAGAAGAAATGCAAAATTTGAAACCAATTATAACTATTTCACCTCACTCGGAATGAAAGAGGTAACGATAGAGGACGAAAGAGTCGCATGCCTTGTATGCAGACTTGAATTATAAATCTTTTAACGAAAGGACTAAGGAAATATGCAGGAAATAAGATGCCCGAAATGTAATGAGGTCTTTCAGGTTGATGACAGCGGTTATTCACAGATTGTTCAGCAGGTAAGAGATAAGGAATTCGAAAAAGAAGCGGCACGCAGAGCAGAGGAGCTTGAAAAAGCGAAGAACAGCGAGCTTAAAATACTCGAGATGGAGTATGAAAAGAAGCTGGAATCGGCTCTTTCGGAAAAGTCGGACGATATTACGGATAAGGAAAAAAGAATAACCGAGCTTGAAGCAAGGCTTGAAAGCATAGAAAGCGAAAAACAGCTTGCCGTTGCAAATGCAGTCAGAGAGCGTGAAAACAGCTTCAGCGAGGAAAGCCGCAAGGCACAGAAGGCTATCAGCGATAAGGATATAGAAATTGCCGAGCTTACAGCAAAGCTGAAGCAGGCAGATAACGAAAGAGCTTTCGCCGTTGACAAGGCAAACAGTGAAAAGAATGCTGAGCTGAGCGAAAAAGATAGCCATATAAAACAGCTTGAATTACAGCTTCAGCAGGCACAGAGCTTACAGCAGGCGGCTCTTGACAAGGCAAAGAGTGAAAACGCACTTGCCCTTGAAAAAAAGCAGAACGAAATAAATGAGCTTAACAGCCAGCTTAAGAACAAGGATAGCGAGGCAGCGCTCAAATGCAAAACGATAGAAGAAAAGTACGCTATTGAGCTTAAAAACAAGGACGAGCTGATAGAGCAGTACAAGGACTTCAAGGCAAGGCTGTCAACGAAAATGGTGGGCGAAACCCTTGAACAGCATTGCCTGACGCAGTTCAATTCTCTCAGAATGTCGGCATTTCCCAATGCCTATTTTGAAAAGGATAACGATGCAAGGAGCGGTAGCAAGGGCGATTTCATTTTCAGAGAATCTTCAGATGACGGTATAGAATTCATCTCAATTATGTTCGAGATGAAGAATGAGATGGACACCACCGCCACAAAGCATAAGAATGAGGACTTCTTCAAGGAACTTGACAAGGACAGAAATGAAAAGGGTTGCGAATATGCCGTTCTCGTTTCAATGCTCGAAGCCGACAACGAGTTCTATAATGCAGGCATAGTCGATGTTTCGTATAAGTACCCCAAGATGTACGTTATCCGTCCGCAGTTCTTTATTCCGCTTATCTCTCTGCTGAGAAACGCCGCAAGAAACAGCCTTGAATATAAGCGTGAGCTTGCTATGGCAAAGGCTCAGCAGGTTGACCTTACAAACTTTGAGAATAATATCAACGAGTTCAAGAATGCTTTCTCAAAAAACTATCAGCTTGCAAGCAAAAAGTTCAATATTGCAATTGAAGAGATTGATAAAACTATAGATCATCTTCAGAAGACAAAGGATGCTCTGCTGTCATCGGAAAACAATCTTCGTCTTGCAAATAACAAGGCGGAAGAACAGCTTACTATCAAAAAGCTGACAAAGGACGCTCCGAGCATCAAGGAGGAGTTCGCAAGACTTGCAAGCGAACAGACAGCATTGCCCGGCGGTGCAGACGAATAATTCAGAATACGGCGGAGCAGACCTTGCATTTGCTCCGCTTTGCTGTTTATATACGGATAACATCGTACCCTCGGCTCTTGCATTTTACCGTAATTATGGTATACTATAATCATAAATCGCCAAATCATCGAAAAATCAATCTGACCTCTGCTTGAAAGGATAAATATGGGATTTCTTATTATTGACGGCAACAGCATATTAAACCGTGCATTCTACGGTATCCGTGTGCTGACAAATTCAAGAGGTGTTGCCACAAATGCCGTAACAGGCTTTATGAACACTCTGCTTATGCTTGAAAAGGACGTAAATCCGGATATGATAGCGGTAGCTTTCGACCTTAAAGCGCCGACATTCCGCCATAAGATGTATGACGGCTATAAGGCAAACCGCAAGGGTATGCCCGAAGACCTCGCTCAACAGCTCCCCTATATGAAAAAGATAATCACCGCAATGGGAATAACCATTATCGAAAAAGAGGGCTTTGAAGCCGATGATATAATCGGAACTGTTTCAGCCGCCTGTGCGGATAAGAAGATAACCTGTACAGTGTCAACGGGCGACCGTGACTCGTTCCAGCTTGTTAATGATTACGTTACCGTAAGACTTGCCAAGACAAAAGGCGACATTTACTACACGCCCGATGTTATTATGGAGGAGTACGGCGTGACCCCGAAACAGATGATAGAAGTAAAGGCGCTTATGGGCGATTCGAGCGACAATATTCCGGGTGTTCCCGGCATAGGTGAAAAGACCGCTCTTTCACTTATAAAGGAATTTGCAAGCGTGGACGGAGTTTATGAAAACATCGGCTCAACGCTTATCACAAAGGGTGTACGCACAAAGCTCGAAAACGGCAAGGAAAGCTGTTATATGAGCAGACAGCTTGCCGAAATATGCCTTACCGCACCTATTGATACCGAGCTTTCGCATTATGTTCCGAAAGAACGTGACGATACCGAGCTTGCAAGATTGCTGTCGGAGCTTGAAATGTACAAGATGCTCCAGAAGCTGAAGCTGCACCCGACTTCCGCTCCCGCAGGCTCAAAAGAGGCTTTGGAAGAATCCGCCGCAAAGCAGATACCCACAATGCCTGCAGGCGATATAGTTCTGACGCAGGAGGGGAGCGTATACGCAGGCGCAGTAGGCGCTCCGGTAAAATTGTCCGACGTGGAGCTTAAAGCCTATGCCGACAGCGACAGCACGAAGTACACCTTTGATATAAAGGAAACGCTGACTGTTACCGGCTGTGAAAGGCTTAAGAACAACCGTTTTGATACAACGCTTGCGGCTTACCTTGTCGACCCCGATTCAAACGATTACAGCCTGTCAAGGCTCTGCGCTCAGTACGGAGTTCCGGAGGGAAACAGCATACAGGAAAAGTCGATAACCGTTGCCGCCCTCAACGATATACTAAATTGCAAAATCAGTGAAACAGGCTCTGCGGCAGTCCTTACCGATATAGAGATACCTCTTGCCACTGTGCTTGTAGCTATGGAGCGTGAGGGTGTAAGCATTGACGCAGACGGTATAAAGGCTTTCGGTAAAGAGGTTTCGGCAAAGGCAGAAAAAATCAGCCGTGAGATTTATGAATACGCAGGTTATGAATTCAATATAGGCTCGCCCAAACAGCTCGGAAGCGTGCTTTTTGAAAAACTTGCATTGCCCAGTGCCAAAAAGACAAAAACAGGCTATTCCACAAACGCCGATGTGCTTGAAAGCCTTATGGACAAGCACCCTATAGTTCCGCTGATAACCGAATACCGTGCGCTTACAAAGCTGCAGAACACATACGTTACAGGACTTCTGAAGGTAGTCGGCGAGGACGGCAGGATTCATTCGACCTTCAAGCAGACGGAAACAAGAACGGGAAGAATTTCAAGCGCCGAGCCGAATATTCAGAATATCCCCGTAAGAACTCCGCTTGGCAGGGAGATGAGAAGATTCTTCACCGCAAAGGACGGCTGCCTGCTTGTCGATGCCGACTATTCACAGATTGAACTGCGTGTGCTGGCTCATATTTCGGGCGACGAGATAATGAAGAAAGCGTTCCTTGACGGAGTGGATATTCATACCGTTACCGCATCTCAGGTGTTCAATCAGCCGATAGAGTGGGTAACGCCCGACCTCAGAAGCAAGGCGAAAGCGGTCAACTTCGGCATAGTCTACGGAATAGGCGCATTCTCGCTGTCAAAGGACATCGGCGTTTCAGTGCCGAAAGCAAGCGAATATATCCGCTCCTATCTTTCCAAATATTCCGGCATAGCTCACTATATGGAGCAGACCGTTGCGAAGGCTAAGCGTGACGGCTATGTTGAAACCATGTTTGGCAGAAGAAGATATATCAAAGAGCTTGCCGCAAAGAATAAGAATCTGCAGGCTTTCGGTGAGCGTGTCGCAAAGAACACCCCCATACAGGGTACAGCCGCCGATATAATAAAAATTGCGATGATAAAAGTTTATAACAGACTTGAAGAAAGCGGTCTTGATGCAAGGCTGATACTTCAGGTTCACGATGAACTTATTGTTGAGGCAAAAGAAGATTGCGCAGAAAAGGTAGCCTTACTTTTAAAGGAAGAAATGGAGAATGCCGTAAAGCTCACCGTTCCTATGACGGTAGATGTAAATATTGGCAAAACGTGGTATGATACTCATTGACAATGACTGTTTGACAGATAAAGGCAAAATCACGGCTTTAAATCATCATAATTCATCAATCTGTAGCGACATTGCAGTGATTGAAAAAAAGTGTTTTTCGGTGCCGTGGACAGAGCGAAGTATTGAGTCGCAGGTGTTTACTGAAGGTTCGATTAATGCCGTTATTCGTGATGATAAAGCCGAAAACAAGCCGGTAGGCTTTATCTGCGGTCAGAGCGTATCCGATGAATGCGAACTGTATCGCATAGCAGTGCTTCCCGAATACAGACATCAGTGCATCGCCACACAATTAATGGAATATTTTATAAATAAATGCAAAAATAGCGGCATAAAAAGCATTTTTCTTGAAGTCCGCTGTGATAACGAGCCGGCAAAAAAGCTGTATGAAAAGCACGGATTTTCTGAGGTCGGCAGACGCAGAAACTATTACACAGAGCCTATCTGTGACGCTCTTATCTACAAAGCGGAATTGTAAAACGCTATATTTACGGCAGGAACGGTATTTTTCCGCACCTGCCGTTTTTCATCCAATAATCCCTAACAAACCGCACAACAAAGCCGTTTATGACGCTTTGGCAACAGCAGGAATATCTCGTTTGCAACCGTAGATTTCCGTTCCTGACGTATTACTGCGTACATTCTCTGATTGCCACAAACCGCATAATAAAGCCATTTGTGACACTTCGGCAACAGCAGGAATATCTCGTTTGCAACCGTAGATTTCCGTTCCTGCCGTATTACTGCTTACATTTTCCAATTGCCACAAACCGCATAACAAAGCCATTTATGACGCTTTGGCAACAGCAGGAATATCTCGTTTTCAACCGTAGATTTCCGTTCCTGCCGTATTACTGCGTACATTCTCTGATTGCCACAAACCGCATAATAAAGCCATTTGTGACACTTCGGCAACAGCAGGAATATCTCGTTTGCAACCGTAGATTTCCGTTCCTGACGTATTACTGCGTACATTCTCTGATTGCCACAAACCGCATAATAAAGCCATTTGTGACACTTCGGCAACAGCAGGAATATCTCGTCCGAAACCGTACTTTCCCGTTCCTGCCATGTTACTGCGTACATTCTCCGATTGCCACAAACCGCATTGCTATGCGATTTGTCGCACATTAAGTCCCGCCGTTTCGCTAACCTGCGGATAACTCAGACTATTCCAAAGGCGGAATTTGGAGCGGCTCACAGCCGCAGGCGGAATTTGAAGCGGCTCACAGCCGCAAAAACGGCAGGCACGTTTTATCCGTGCCTGCCGTTTGTCGTATCAATTGTATATCCCGTCTAACCGCATTGTAAAGCCAAATAATCGCTATACACGGTAACCCGCTTCACACGATTTCCTGTTTTACTCTGCACCTGACAAAGTATATGTCTTAACTGCCACAAACCGCATTGCTATGCGATTCGCAGTGCGTTCAGCCCCGCCGTTTCGCTATCTCACGAAACGCACCGACTATTCCAAAGGCGGAATTGTCAGCGGCACTGCCGCCCGCCGTTTCGCTATCCTGCGGATAGCACCGACTGTTCCAAAGGCGGAACTTGAGGCGGCTCACAGCCGCCAGCCGCCTTAGATCATGCTTTCCTGCCAGCAGTCAGGCGCTGTAAGACCGAGCATCTTAACGATGGTGGGAGCAACGTTTGCCAGACCGTACTTGGTGGGAACGCCGGGAGCGTACTTTGTATCGTCCTTGATAGTGTACTTGACTTCCTTATCATAGATGATGAAAGGAACGGGGTTGAGCGAGTGGGCTGTTCTTACCTGAACCTCACCCTTCTTATTCTTTTCGAGCATCTCGTCTGCGTTGCCGTGATCGGCGGTTACAACGAGCGTAACACCGTACTCATCGCAAACCTTGATAAGTCTTGAAAGGCCGAGGTCAACAGCTTCAACACCGATTATTGTTGAGTCGAGGCTGCCTGTGTGTCCGACCATATCGCCGTTGGGGTAGTTGCAACGGATAAAGTCATACTTCTTGCTCTTTATTACTTCGATAAGATCGTCTGTTATCTCAGCGGACTTCATCCACGGACGCTGATCGAATGAAACATTGTCGGAGGGAATTTCCTTGTATGTTTCAAGCTCTTCGCTGAACTTATCGCTCTTATTGCCGTTCCAGAAGTAAGTTACATGGCCGTACTTCTGTGTTTCGGATACGGCATATTCGTTAAGACCTGCGGCAACGAGTACCTCTGTGAGAGTGTTTGTAATCTCGGGAGGATTTACAAGGAAGCGTGCAGGAAGCTTTAAGTCGCCGTCATACTGCAACATACCTGCGAAGCATACGTCGGGCTTTGCGCCTCTGTCAAATGCAGTGAAGTCGTCATCGTCAAATGCCATTGAAAGCTCGATAGCACGGTCGCCTCTGAAGTTGAAGAGGATAACACTGTCCTTGTCAACTATCTTACCTACAGGCTCGCCGTTCTCAGCGATTACGAATGCAGGGAGATCCTGGTCGATGATGCCGTCGTTTTCCTTACGGTAGGTTTCAACAGCTTCCATAGCCGATGCAAACTGTCTGCCCTCGCCCTTGACGTGAGTCTTCCAGCCGAGTTCAACCATAGGCCAGTCAGCCTGATAACGATCCATAGTAACCTTCATACGTCCGCCGCCGCTTGCTATCTTACCGTCAAAAGCGCCGTCCGCATTAAGTTCCTTGAGGAAGCTCTCAAGCTGTTCAATATATATCGGAGCAGAAGTAGCGGGTACATCTCTTCCGTCGAGCAGAATGTGTACTCTTGCCTTCTTGATGCCCTCGTTCTTGGCTTCTGTCAGCATCTTGAACAGGTGCTTGATATTTGAGTGAACGTTACCGTCCGATAAAAGACCGATGAAGTGCAGGGTGCTGTTGTTAGCCTTGCAGTTGTCAACGAGTTCCTTCCAAGCCTCAGACTGATACATCTTTCCGCTTTCGATAGATTCGTTAACAAGCTTTGCGCCCTGTGAGTAGATCTGACCGCAGCCGAGTGCGTTGTGACCTACCTCTGAGTTGCCCATATCGTCATCTGTAGGCAGACCTACAGCGTCACCGTGAGCCTTTAAACGAGTGTTGGGGCATTCTCTTAAAAGTCTGTCAAGAGTAGGAGTGTTGGCGAGTGTAACTGCATCGCCAAGACCTGTCTTTGAAAAGCCTACGCCGTCCATAACAACGAGTAAAACGGGTTTTGCCATTTGTTTAGTCGTCCTTTCGTAAATATCCGATTTTTGATTAGCCGTTTACGGCAGCCTTGATGATAGTTGTGAAATCAGCAGCCTTGAGTGAAGCACCGCCGATAAGACCGCCGTCAACGTTTGTCTTTGAGAGCAGTTCTTCAGCGTTCTTTGCGTTCATAGAGCCGCCGTACTGGATTGTGATCGTTTCTGCAACATCTGCGCCGTAGAGCTTAGCGAGTGTAGCACGGATGAAAGCGCAAACCTCTTCAGCCTGATCTGCTGTAGCTGTCTTGCCTGTACCGATAGCCCAAACGGGTTCGTAAGCGATTATGCACTTCTTGAGGTCATCTGCGGAGATGCCGAAGAAATCGAGCTTAATCTGACGTGCGATAACTTCTTCCGTAATGTTGCATTCACGCTCCCAGAGAAGCTCGCCTACGCATACGATGGGCTTTAAGCCTGCTTCAAGAGCAGCCTTTGTTCTCTTGTTTACTGTTTCGTCTGTTTCAGCAAAGTACTGACGGCGCTCGGAGTGACCGAGTACAACATATTCAACACCCATTTCAGCGAGCATATCAGCTGAAATTTCGCCAGTGAAAGCGCCGCTCTTTTCAAAGTGGCAGTTCTCAGCACCGATCTTTATGTTTGTGCCTGCTGTTACAGCGAGAGCTGTTTCAAGGTTTGTAAAGGGAACGCAGGCTACGACCTCAACGTCCTTTACATCAGCTACCATAGGCTTTAATTCTTCTAAAAGAGCCTTAGCCTCAGGTCTTGTCTTATTCATCTTCCAGTTACCTGCGATAACTGCTTTTCTTACTGTCTTTTTCATGATACAGTGTTCCTTTCGTTTTTTATTATAAATTGCTTATTACACAACAATAAGGGCGGAGAATATCCGCCCTCGTTATTTTTACTTGTCCTGAATGCAAGCGATACCGGGAAGTACCTTACCTTCGAGGTATTCAAGAGAAGCACCGCCGCCTGTTGAGATGTGGCTCATCTTGTCTGCATAACCGAGGTTGATAGCAGCTGTAGCCGAGTCGCCGCCGCCGATGATCGTTGTAGCGTCTGCCTCTGCAAGAGCTTCGCAGACAGCAACTGTACCCTTCTTTAATACGGGGTTTTCAAATACGCCCATAGGACCGTTCCATACAACTGTCTTAGCTGACTTAGCCGCATCAGCGAACAGAGCCATTGTCTTAGGACCGATGTCAAGACCCATCATATCAGCAGGGATCTTGTCAGCGTCAACAACGCTTACTTCGATCTCAGCGTCGATAGGATCGGGGAATTCCTTTGCAATTGTTGTATCAATGGGGAGAAGGAGCTTCTTGCCGAGCTTTTCAGCCTTTTCAATCATTTCCTTGCAGTAGTCGATCTTCTCGTTGTCAACGAGTGATGTACCTACTTCATAGCCCTTAGCCTTTAAGAATGTGTAAGCCATACCGCCGCCGATGATAAGTGTGTCGCACTTTTCGAGGAGGTTTGATATAACATTCAGCTTGTCTGCAACCTTAGCACCGCCGAGGATAGCAACGAAAGGTCTTACGGGGTTTTCAACAGCGTTGCCTAAGAACTCGATTTCCTTGTTCATAAGGTAGCCTACTGCTGTTTCCTTAACAAACTTTGTAACGCCTGCTGTAGAAGCGTGTGCTCTGTGTGCAGAACCGAAAGCGTCCATTACGAATACATCGTCGTCAACGAGATCTGCAAGCTCCTTAGCGAATGCTTCACCGTTCTTTGTTTCTTCAGCTCCACGGAAACGTGTGTTTTCAAGAACAACTATCTCGCCGTCCTTCATTTCTGCAACTGCCTTCTTAGCGTTCTCGCCTACTACTGTATCGTCTTTAGCGAAAACTACCTTTGTATTAACAAGCTCTGCAAGTCTTTCTGCAGCAGCCTTAAGAGAGAACTTCTCCTCGGGACCGTTCTTCGGCTTGCCGAGATGTGAACAAAGAACTATCTTTGCGCCGTTCTCAACTAACTTATTGATTGTGGGAAGTGCGGCCTGGATTCTGTTGTCGTTTGTGATCTTGCCGTCCTTCATAGGTACGTTGAAGTCTACACGAACAAGGACTTTTCTGCCCTTTACCTGTAAATCTTCTACATTCTTCTTGTTTAATTTGCTCATGGTAATGATCCTTTCGCTTTTACTTTATTTGTATGAGGCTCTCCTCAAGAAATACAAATTTCACGCATATTTTTATACTTCTGCGCTCATATTTTATTTTACCAAAAAAGCGGATAAAATGCAAGTACTTTTTATAAAGAAATCGAATAAAACAGCACAGCGTAAATCCGCAAATTTTTTAGTCTGTCAGCACATTTGAATATATCACTCTTTTTCGGGGGGTTACATTGCACTTTGCGAAAAGATCGCTTACCGTCACAAAAGTATATCCCTGCCTTTTAAGCTCCGGTATTATCGTATCGAGCGCCTGTACCGTGCGGAAATTGCCCTCCATATCGTGCAGAAGTATTATCATACCGTTTTGCGCCTGAGCGATTATACGCTTACTGCGTTCTTCTGCGGATATTTCGTCAAGCCAGTCCTCCGCACCGTTTCCGCAGATAAATGTCAGCGGTATATCGTCATACATACTGTCGCAAAGCGCAATATACGGCGGACGGAAAAATTTCGGGGCGATACCGCCTGTTATCTGCTTTATCTTGCTGTTCGTGTATTCAATTTCAGCCTTTATTTCTTCGCTTGTCTGCTGAGGCATCGCACTGTGCGTCCTGCTGTGGTTGCATATCTCACAGCCGTACTCAAAGCATTCACGGGCTACCTTTGCGCTTTCCTCGTTTATATTATTGCCTACAAGGAAAAAGCTGCCCGTAACGTTATGCTTTTTCAGCATTTCAAGCACCTGCGGTGTTGTGACCGTGTTCGGTCCGTCGTCAAATGTAAGCGCTATGTACTTATTCTCCATCTTCTGCTCCTTTTTTTCTTGCAGGATACAACACATCTACAAAGCGGAACAGCGACAGCGAAAATACGATATTCGTCACGCTGTTGCAGAAATAATATCCCATAAAATTAGTTCTTTCGACCGAGCCGTAAAAAACGAAAACGCTCGAAAAGTATATAAGCCCCGTAATAAGATATATCGCAGGACATATCATAGCGGCTTTTCTGCTCATTGTACCTCGCACAAGCTGTATCATAACTATCGAGTCCAGAAGAAGAAATATATCCATAACAAGATACAGCGTTACATTATATTCTCCGCCGGAAACAAAGCCGTTTTCCGATATGAACGACAAGTCATACACAAGGCTCGGCGCTATGCCTATAATGCACATATAGGGGATAAGGGTGAACATTTTTCTGCTTTCCCTGTAATAAAAGACCGCTACAGAAACAGAAAACCACAGATACATTATAAGAGTAGACGGTATAGATGCCGCATACGCTCCGCAGTTTATACAGCCTGCCGATATAATGTGCGGCATATAGTCGATTATCTCGAATACGCCCTGCACCCCGACAAGCAGTGACAGCACAAACAATAGCAATGCGTGTGCCAGCAGAAATGTTTCGCTTTTTTCGGCTTGCGTTTTATTGCTCAGCATGAATTACCTCCGTTTCTGCGGCTTCAATATCAACAAGACATTTTTTCCGCCATTTGCCGCCCTTATATCTGATAAGACACATTACAGCTGTCAGCACCCAGGTAAGACAGGTCGTTGTCCATACCGCCCACATTCCCACTCCGGGTATATTAACAAGTATTGCCGCAAAGCCTATTCTGCCGACTACCTCGGCAAGTCCGTTCAGAAATGCAAATCCTACATCGCCCGCACCGTTTAAAAGTCCTCTTGTCGTGTGGATAAAGCCCAGCGGAACATAGAAGCAGGCAGACAGCTCTCTGCTGTAATATTTCATAGTCAAGACCAATATAATCCTCGGCTTGTGACAAGTTGGTCAACGCATTGCCATAATCGCCTTGTTCTGTATTAATCATGGATATCATTTTATATATTTGACCTTTAACTGAAGTATCACAGTTACTTTCAAGTGCTCTTGTTAAGCTTTGTACGGTTTTTGAAGAATGGCCACTCATTGCCTGGGCATATCCAAGAAGAAAGAAAATGTTTCCGTTGTTCTTATCTTTCTCAGTAGCAATTTTAAAATAGTGTTCCGCCATTTCAGCACTTCCCAGTGAAAGCGCAGCTTTGCCGGCGCACACATACCCTTCCGCTTTTGAGTCATCTTTATTGATTGCTTCCTGCGCCTTTTTTAATGACACTTCAAATTGGTTTCCTGCAAATGCAAGGTTAACATCAGAAATCAGTTTCTCGTAGTTCATATACTTTTCACCGCCTATTTTTCACAGTCTTATTTACCGTTTTCACTTATCGTCATTTTGAATATTATACCTCATACCCATCTACTTTAACTATATGACCATGAAGGACATAAATTTGCATGGCTACCGATTCCATCATATCAGATGTGTATTCGTTTCCACTCTCGAAGAAAAAATCAAACTGTCCAGCCATTTCTTGCTGATTAGAGTGAGAATAGCGAGCATCAATCATAGCATAGCAATAGACTATACTATATAGTTTTAAGCCCTTAAATATCAACTCACCATCTCTATCCCGGAACTCATCGGTTTTCAACCATGGGATAAAACGCTCTTTAATTATATTATCTATTCCTTCTTTTTTCAGCGTTTCAAAATCATAAGGTAAACGTTCCATGCTTGCGTCTATATTGTATTCGACTTCGACAGGTATTTCCCCGTAGCTATAATTTGTTATAATGCTCTTGGGAACAGCTTCATTTTGAGGTTTAGGGGACAGTTTTTTGAACAGATTCATTGCAATCTCCTTCTTTACGTTTGTTTTAGAAAATATCCAGTAGTTGCTCCTTTTACAATAGAAGTATGCTTTTATTCTTTATTTTCTGTTTCCATTCAATGAACACTTGTTCGGGCTGAAAATCACTTGGCAAATCCTTCTCATATTTTAACTCAAATTTAAATTTACTATCCTTGCATCGGAATTTCATTTTATACACGATCGGTTTTTCGCAATTTTCTGCTTCAAATAGATTGGACAACCGTTCAGCATCTTTTCGTATTAAATCACAAAAATAAGACATCGTAGCGGGAGGGTACTCCAATTCATCCATATCCTATGTTTCTTTACCAAATCTAAAGATAACATTAAAATAATACTTGTTTTCCCTGTAATAAAAGACCGCTACAGATACAGAAAACCACAGATACATTATAAGAGTAGACGGTATAGATGCCACATACGCTCCGCAGTTTATACAGCCTGCCGATATAATGTGCGGCATATAGTCGATTATCTCGAATACGCCCTGTACCCCGACAAGCAGTGACAGCACAAACAATAACAATGCGTGCGCCAGCAGAAACGTTTCGCTTTTTTCGGTTTGCGTTTTATTGCTCAGCATGAATTACCTCCGTTTCTGCGGACTCAATATCAACAAGACATTTTTTCCGCCATTTGCCGCCCTTATATCTGATAAGACACATTACAGCTGTCAGCACCCAGGTAAGACATGTCGTTGTCCATACCGCCCACATTCCCACTCCGGGTATATTAACAAGCATTGCCGCAAAGCCTATTCTGCCGACTACCTCGGCAAGTCCGTTCAGGAATGCAAATCCTACATCGCCCGCACCGTTTAAAAGTCCTCTTGTCGTGTGGATGAAGCCCAGCGGAACATAGAAGCAGGCAGACAGCAAAAGCGCCTTTGCGCCTATATCTATAACCTGTTCTTCGGCAACGAAGAAGCCGACTATATATCTGCTTGTAAAAGCGAATACACCGAGCATCAGCAAACCGAAAGCGGTCGATATAAGCATTGAACGGTGATAGCCTTTTACCACCCTGTCGGGCTTTGCCGCTCCGACATTCTGACCTGCAAAGGTCGAAAGCGCCGTGCCGAGCGAATTGAAGGGCTGTTGTATAAGCTGTTCTACACGCATTGTCGCAGTGTATGCGGCAACTACTATATCTCCGAATGAGTTTGCGGTCTTCTGAAGTGAGATCATTGACACGGAAACAAGCGCATTCTGCAAAGCTATGGGAGTACCAGTTTTCATACAACGTACAAACTGCTCCCTGCGAAGCCTGAGATGTTCTCTTTTCAGCCGGAAATATTCGTTCTTCTTTACCGCAAACAAAATACTTCCGACAGCGGAAACTCCCTGTGCGATAACTGTAGCGAGCGCCGCACCGACTACCCCCATACCGAATACCATTACAAAAAGCAGGTCAAGCCCGACATTCAGTATACTTGCGACAATAAGAAAATACAGCGGAGTTTTTGAATCCCCGAGCGCACGAAGCACCGAGTTTATCCAGTTGTAGCCTGCTACCGCAATCGTTCCTGCACAGGCAGTACGCATATAGTCCGCAGCGTTTGCAAGTATGTTCTGCGGAGTGTCGAGCATCTGCAAAAGAAGATGTGCAAAGGCTACCGAAATAATCGTCAGCCCCAGCCCGACAAAGCCGAGCGCATAAGCCGAGTTTGCGATAAAACGCTTTACATCGTCGTGCCGCCCCGCACCGAAGCTCTGCGCTATCAGTATTCCCGCACCTGCCGAAAGGCCGTTGCACAGCGTGTAAAACAGGAACGTTATCGAGCCTGTCGCACCGACCGCCGCCAGTGCCTCGTGACCGAGATAACGTCCGACTATTACCGAATCGACTATATTATAAAACTGCTGGAACAGATTTCCCGCAAGCAAGGGCAGAGTGAACATAAGTATGTGCTTAAGCTCACTTCCCTGCGTCATATTTCTTACATATTTGTTCATATATTCTACCGTAAACATTGTTTCGTTTTGTTCGGGCAAAGCCCATAGATATAGAGATTATAACCTTTTTTTACGGTACTGTCAATAACGCCTCGTGCTTAATATATTGTAACTGTGTACAAATAAGGACGGGGAATACTGTCGGAATGACGAAAAATGTAACGTCGGGAATTGTCGCACCGCCGTGAATATTGACAAACGGTGCGGAATATGACATAATTATCTTGGATAAGTATCCGGTAAACAAAACAGCTGAGATAATCCGAAAGGAAAAGCAAATGAAATTAAGAAAACGGATAATCGCCGGTTTTCTGTCGGCACTGTTCATATTATGTTCCGTGTCGCTTCCGGTTGCGGCGGCGGCTGACCCGTACACCTGGGACGGCACCTCCGTGCTTGCGGCGGACAGGACCTATTACATAAAAAGCAATATAACACTCAGCAAAAGCCTTACTGTACCGGCAGGTACGGTGATGGTACTGCTCAGAGGAACATCCGTTACAGTGCCATACGGTATTACCCTTGATATAAAGGGCAGACTTGTTGCGGATAACGGCGCATCGCTTATAATAAACGGCACGCTCAATACCTACGGCGGTTCTGCTCTGGATATTGACGGTACGATGTCTGCAAGCGGAAGATCTGCGGTTTCGCTGTCGGGAGTTACGCTGCTTTCCGATACGGCACAGACGGCATTCGCAGGCACTTTTGATGTGAATTCGGACTTTACCTCTTACGGTGAGATAGGTGTGACAGGCACCGCTCGCTTTAATGCAAAAAGCTATATCGGCGGAAAGCTGGAGATAAGAAATAATGCGCAGGTCATAAACACAGGCGCTATGACGCTCGGAAACGATTGTTCATATACGCTGAAGGGTATGTTCACAAACAGCAAAAACGGCAGTGTCACCGACAACCGCAGAGCCTATGACAACTCGGCAATGTCTGTCGAAACTATATCGCTGTATACAACAGACGCACTGACGGGAATTGACGTTTCGTGGGCGCAGGGCGACACGATAGACTGGGCAAAGGTGAGAGGTTCGGGCATCGACTTTGCTATGATACGTTCAAGCCGTGGCAGAATAAGCGACGATTACCCTATGACAAGCGATACATATTTCCACGAGAATATGAAGGGTGCTATGCAAAACGGCATTCCTGCCGGAGTGTATCACTACTGCTATGCCGAAACGGTAGAAGAAGCGAGAGATGAGGCTAAATTCGTACTCAGCCTTATTTCCGGCTATGAGATAAGCTACCCCGTAGTATTTGATATAGAGGATCAGTGGTATGTAAAGAACGGCTATTCAAAGCAGACCCTCACCGCAATGGCAGAAGCGTTCTGCGAGGAGATAGCAAACGCAGGCTATCTGCCTGTCGTATATTCCTACGCTTCGTTTTTCAACAGCTACCTTGACATGACGGCGCTTTCAAAATATCCCGTGTGGGTGGCTCACGTTGACACCGACAAGCCTGCATACAGCGGAACATATTTTATGTGGCAGTATTCGTGGGAGGGCAGTATCAACGGAATCGACGGCGATGTTGATATGGATCACTGCTATGTTGACTTTGATGCGTATACAAGGAAGTTCGGGCTGAATGGGAGAAAGTAAGTTTGCGGTTAGCCTAACAAATAGACGTAAATATCAAAGTATAAAATAGCTTCATTTGAAAAATTAACATGGTTGAATTTTTCTTTTAGATATGCTATACTATATTTGATGTTATTGATTTAATTTAAAAGGATTTTTATGAACTATAAAACTGTTAAACCATTTATTAAATGGGCTGGCGGAAAGAGCCAGCTGCTTAATGAAATCCGGGCAAAATACCCCGAAACAATGGATAAATACTGCGAGCCCTTTGTTGGCGGCGGTGCGGTACTCCTTGATGTGCTTGCAAACTGCCACCCCAAGGAAGTGTTAATTAACGATATAAACGCTGAACTTATAGGCACTTATAAGCAAATCAGAGATAACATTGATGATGTTGTTGCTTTGCTTGCTGAGCTTCAAGAACGGTTTTGGGAAAAAGACGACGCTACCCGCAAAGAAATGTATATGGCAAAACGGGAGCGGTTTAACCAACTGATATTCGCTAATTCAACGGGTGTTGAAACAGCTGTCCTCTTTATTTTCCTAAATAAGACTTGTTTTAACGGGCTTTATAGAGTTAATGGAAAAGGTGCTTTCAATGTTCCGATAGGTTCATATAAAAAGCCTCCTATCTGCGATGAAGAAAATCTTCGCAAGATAAGCGACTTGTTAAAAAATGTAACCGTACAATTTGGAGACTATTCCAAATGTAAGTCTTTCATTGATAGTCAAACTTTTGTATATATTGACCCGCCCTACCGCCCTTTGAATGCAACTTCATCATTTACTTCATACACGGAGAATGGCTTTGGCGACAAGGAACAGATAGAACTTGGAAAGTTTGTTGACGAGATTTCGGCAAAGGGAGCAAAGGTCGTTGTAAGCAACTCCGATCCAAAGAACAGCGATGAAAGCGACAGCTTTTTTGATGACCTGTATTCAAGCTATACGATTATGCGTGTTTCTGCAAAGCGTATGATTAACAGCAAGGCTTCGGGCAGAGGTAGTATCAATGAGCTTTTGATTTGTAATTGTTGAGGGGGCTTTATGGACGAACTTAATCAATTTGCGGCAAATGTTGCAGATTTATATAATGCCGGCTCAGACAAATTGGATTTGCCGACAGCACGGAAAATTGTAAAGGAAATCAACACATTTTTATTCACTTGTCCTTCTAATATAGGTTCTGTATACGAATTAGGACAAAAATTCCCTTATTTTTCTGCATTTCACAAATACTGGCATTTGCATCACAGAGATATCCTCAACTTGCAAATATCAGATGAAGCCTGTGAAAAGGTAGCAGACGAATTACATGAGGTATATGTCAGAACAGAAGGAAAAGCATTTGCGGAAATATATGATACTAATGGTTTGAGCGCTGATGAAATTTGCAGGGTAAGACTCTTAACTGCAAATCAGGATTTTCGTGGTTCAAGAAATTTTAAGGAACTATCAGAAATATACTTGTCAGATCCAACTATATTTGACGAAAAACAAATTATCAACTCTCCCGCAGATTTTGTAAAATCCATCGGTATAACTGAGCTTTCTCAAAACGACAAAAGAGTACGCTACGCAAAGCAAATTTCCCAATTCTTGCTCGAACACAATTCCGCTCCGTATGATATTATAAAAGTTTTTGACAATGATGTAACACGTTTGCGAAATGCTTTGATTGAATTTGACGGTGCTGGATATGGCAATAAAAAGACAGATATGTTCATAAGAGATATGGTTGTTCTTGGCGTTTGGAACAGAGTGAAAGGCTTCGATGATATAGATGTTGCAAGCGATGTCAACACAATAAAAATTGCACTTCGCACGGGTATATTGACAAGCGAAATCCCGTTAATATCAAGCTTTTTAGACATATTCTGTTATCAGTACGGATATGTTGATGAAACTAATGCTCTTGCGTGGCGAAGAGTATGGAAAATTTGGACAGATAAATATCCTAATGAAGCAATATCAAGCCCTTGTTTGCTCGATTATTTCATTTACAATGTTGTGGGCAAGCAGTTCTGCAAGCTTTCTTTATGTTATTTTGTTTGCGAAGACGGACACAGTTTTTACTGGCACAGTGCAAACAATAGGACTTGTCAGGTTTGTTATAAAGAAACTAAGAAACGCAAAAAAGCAAAAATGTTATATAAATTGTTGCCTTGTGATGTTGATGAGGGTTATATTGCAATTGATAAAACTCCATTTGTACAATCAAAAATCGCAAATCCAAATTATCATCAATGCCCATTTAAACGCATTTGCGAACAATATGGCGACAAGAATTTAATGCCGCCAAAATCAATTAGCATAATGGGTCAAACTGGTTGGAATTCTGCGTACACTACCGAAAACAGCGGTGGCGGAGGACTTATGGCATAACAGGAAAGAGGAATATAATGGCAATACGCAACTTCAATGAATGGCTCTCAAAATTCCGAAGTAGCATTGCAAACTATGGATATTACATAGATTTTGACAAGGTGTATCGTAATGTCAACGATATAAAGGTAGAGCTTAACATTCTTAATTCTCTTATTGGTTCAACAGATATAGAGAACGATTTTAAGAATATTATTACCAAGTACCCTGAGACATTGAAGTGTATTCCTATTCTTCTTGCAGTAAGGGCTAACGAGATCTACGCTATTGACGGCGATGGTGAGTTTTCGTATAATTTCAAGAAGGCTAAATACTCTCCGGAACAGTATGCAGTATTTATGCGTAAAACCGGATTGTTTGAACTGCTTGAAAAACACATAATTCATACCCTCGTTGATTATGTTACCGGTGTTGAAACCGGACTGGACTCAAACGGTCGCAAAAATCGTGGCGGTCATCTGATGGAAGATTTGGTCGAGAGTTACATTGTTAAAGCGGGCTTTGAGAAGAACAAGACCTATTTCAAGGAGATGTACATTCACGAGATTACCGAGAAATGGGGTATTGACCTTTCTGCTATTTCAAACAGCGGTAAAATGGAAAAGCGTTTCGATTTTGTTATCAAGACCGATAAAGCTATCTACGGAATTGAAACGAATTTCTATGCGAGTGGCGGCTCAAAGCTGAACGAAACTGCTCGCAGCTATAAGCAGATAGCACAGGAGGTTGCTACCATAAACGGCTTTGAATTTGTATGGTTCACCGATGGTTCAGGATGGACAAGCGCAAGACACAATCTTGAGGAAACTTTTGACGTTATGGAGCATATCTACTCAATTGATGATTTGGAGAATGGAATACTTCAATTAATTGTGGAGGAATAGGAATATGAGATTTAATGATTATACCTTTGGCTTTGCTGATGCTGATACTGAGTTTTTGCGTATCAACAACTATTTTGACAGTGTATTTTATGATTCGCAAAATAATCTTAATAGATTAATTAATGGTTGGCCTTTCATTGCAGTTGGACGAAAAGGTGTGGGAAAATCAGCATATTGCGCTAAAATAAGGAGCTTACAAAATAGTAATCTGTTTACAAGCTACCTTCCATTAAACGAATTCGAATACTCTACATTTGAGAAAACTTCTACCGATAAAAATATAACTGGAACTCAAAAATTCAAACATTCATGGGATTTTCTGCTATTAACACTGATATTCAAATCTATACACAACGAGATGAATATAACCGAACCCTCTGCATTGTCAGATGTAATATCAACACTTGATAAATTGGGATTTTCAATAGATTTAAACTATAAACAATTTGTATGCAATCTATTTAGAATCAAAGCTGGAGTCAATCTAAAATTTTTTGATGTAAATTATGAACATGAATTTGGAAGCAAGCCCAATAATTACCTAGATAGAGTATCAACTATAAATGATTACATGATAAAAAAATTAGCAGATATATATTTAGGAGAATCCAAACTGTTATTGCTAATTGACGGTGTAGATGATGTTCTGAGATTCAAAAAGAACCGCATAGAAATACTTAATTCACTAGTAAGAAGTATTGATTTTTTAAATAATTGTTTTGTAAAAAATAAAATAAATATCAAAATATTAATATTTATTAGGGAAGAAATATTCTCTTTGCTGAATGACACCGATATGAACAAGATAAAAAGAGATAGCTCTTTGAAAATTGACTGGTATAACAATACTGAAGCTTTAAGACAAATAATTAAGTTGAGAATGATTTTTTCAGGGATTTCTGACAATTCTGTGGATGATGTACTGATTACTATGTTCCCCAAGAGCGTTAGAAACAAGCTTTTCTGGGATTATTTGTTAGATTTTACCCTATATAAACCTAGAGATGTTATTCAATTTTTCAAGTGTTGTCAAGAGCTGTATGGAGAAAAAGAGGTTCTTTCTTTTTCAGAAGTAAAAGAAACAATAAAATACTATTCAAACCAATATTTTATTGAGGAAATGAAAAATGGTCTATCTGGGTTTATAAACGATGAACTAATAACTGCTGTCCCATCTGTTTTCACCAAAATTTCTAACAATTCATTCAATTTATCTGTCTTTTTGTCTAAGATTAATCAGCAATTACCCTCTCGACAAATTGACGAAGGGGAAGTAAAATCCCTGTTATTTACTCTTTATGAAACAGGCTTTATAGGTCAATTAATTCAAACAGGAAATGGGAAATACAAAAAGACTTCGGTTCAATTTAAATATAGGAATCCAGCTAGTAGGATAGATTACAATAATACCTTCATAATTCATCGCGGTATTACAGTGGGTCTAGGGATAAAAATATAACCCAAAGACTTCCGGTTATGCCAGTCGAAGCCTTTGGACAAAGGCTAGCCATAATTAGTATATGATTACTGCTCACAATTATACTGATAGGAGTGCTATGAAAAAAATAACCAAATGGGAACCCGAAAATTTCGAACTTGAAATGACTACACATTGGTCTTTCCCCAAGCGAGGCGATTGGGCTACCCACGACGCTAAATGGCGAGGAAACTGGTCGCCATACATACCGAGGAATATCATTCTCCGCTATTCGCAGGAGGGAGATTTAGTCCTCGACCAGTTTGCCGGAGGCGGCACAACGCTTGTTGAAGCAAAGCTACTTAATCGTGATATTATCGGAATTGATATAAACGATGTTGCGCTTGAACGCTGCCGTGAAAAGACAGATTTCGACTATGAGCCTGCAAAGGGTAAGGTATATATCAATAAGGGAGACGCTCGACATCTTGATAGTATACCCGATGATAGCATAGACCTTATCTGCACACACCCGCCATACGCTGACATAATCAAGTACAGCGATGGCGTTGATGGCGATTTATCTCAACTCAAGGTCAAAGACTTCCTTGAACAGATGAAGCCTGTTGCTGAAGAAAGTTACCGAGTTTTAAAAAAGGGTAAGTTTTGTGCTATTCTCATGGGCGATACACGTCAAAAGGGTTGCATGATCCCCATGAGCTTTGATGTCATGAAGATTTTTCAAGACGCAGGTTTTACGCTTAAAGAGCTTATTATCAAGGAACAGCATAACTGTAGAGCAACAGGATATTGGAAAACCAACAGTGTAAAGTACAATTTTCTGCTGATTGCTCATGAATATTTGTTTGTTTTCAGAAAATGACCTTAATAACATCGGCGGCCCGGTAACACTACCGAGCCGCCGCTCTATATTGCTTTATATAACCGCTTAATCTGCGTTTTCGTTTGTCATTTCCGATTCAGGTTCAGCCGGCAAAGCAACATTCTTCTGCCAATATCCGTACTTCTTCCTCTTTACGATAAGGAACATCAGCGACAGCAGGAAAGCGAAAAATTCCGCCACAACATTCGCTATCCATATACCGTCAACACCGAAAATAAGGGGCAGTATAAGGATGCTTGAAACCTGGAATATAAGCGTTCTCATAAACGACACAGCCGCAGAGATAGCGCCGTTTCCGAGTGCGGTGAAGAACGATGACGTGAATATATTGAAGCCTGCAAGCAAAAAGCACAGCGAGAATATCCTGAAAGCGTGACGTGTCTGCTCGTAAAGCTCTGCGTCATAGCCGACAAATAACTTTGCGAGAGGGCTTGCAAGCACCGCCGACAATGCGACAAGCGTAACTCCCGCTATTGCCGCAAAGCAAAGGCTCTTTTTGAGCATATTGTTCAGTTCATAACGGTTCTGCGCTCCGTAGTTGAAGCCTATCACGGGTGCGCATCCGATAGCATATCCGACAAATATCGCTATGAAAATAAACTGCACATACATCATTACGCCAAAGGTCGAAACGCCGTTTTCGCCTATATATTTCATAAGCTGGAAGTTGTAGATTATACTTACGACCGATGAGGAAATGCTCGACATAAGTTCCGATGAACCGTTCGCACAGGCACGCAGGAGCGGTCTTATCTCAAGCCTTGTCTTAGTAAGACGCAGTATGCTTGAGTTCGGACGGAGAAAGTAGATAAGAGGAAATATTCCGCCGACACATTCGCTGATGCCCGTAGCAAATGCCGCACCTGCAACGCCAAAGTCCATAAGACCTACAAATACAGCGTCAAGTATGATATTCGTACAGCCTGCCATAATAGTTGAAATAAGTCCGAGTTTAGGCTTCTCGGCGGCGATGAAAAAGCTCTGGAATACGTTCTGGAGCATAAAAGCCGTTGTAAAGGATATTACTATTCTGCCGTAAAGTACACAGTCGCCGAGCATTTCGGGAGTTGCACCGAAGAACACCGCAACGTTTTCGGTAAAGATAAGACCGAATGTTGTGAGTACCGCACCGAGTATCACCGTCAGCATTATCATCATTGTGAAATAGCGTTTTGCCGTCTTTTCGTCACCCTCGCCGAGCTTCTGAGAAACAAGCGCCGTTCCGCCCGTGCCGAACATAAAGCCCACACCGCCGAGTATCATTACAAACGGCATTATAAGATTGATGGATGCGAAAGAGGTCTTGCCGGCAAAATTAGATACGAAAAAGCCGTCAACCACGCCGTATATGGATATAAACACCATCATAGCCACCGACGGCAGTACAAACCTGAAAAGCCGTCCTGCTGTAAAGTGATCCGAAAGTTTTATCTTGCTCATTTTCCCTTTGTTCTCCTTTTGTATCTTTATATTTTTGCCGTCTGACTTTTAAGAAGTACGCTGTACAGCTTCATAAGCGCAGTCATATTCTCGGTTTCTTCATCTGTCATATTGCCGAGTGCGGCGCATTCCGCCTCTATCACCTTATCTACCGTCTGTTCGCACAGCTTTGTTCCGCTTTTTGTAAGGCTGATATTCTTTGTGTGCGCACCTGCCGGAGTAAGCGTTATATACCCCTCGCTTTCGAGCTTTTTCAGTGCGGAGTTCACCGTCTGCTTAGGCTGATACAGCACGGTGCAGACATCGCTCTGCGTTATGTTGCCCGGCTCCATACGCAGTGTGTACAGTGTCCAGAAAGCCGCTTCCGAAAACCCGTAGCGCTTTGCTATATTCCTGTAGCAATCATCTATTGATTTCAGTACATTATTATTTCATACAGTTTTTTTCTGTTGTTTTTATTATCCAAGCTGATTCTCCTTGTCGGCAAATGTTTAAGTCCGAAATCGGACTGAGAGATATTATAATCCGATTTCGGACTATTGTCAAGAGTTTTTCTGCAAAAAATAAAAACTGTGCCTGAAACAGACACAGTTTAGACTGTCGATAAACCTATATAATTTTTAAAAATGGGTGTTTAGCGTTGCTTGCTATGTTGGTTTTGCATCGTGCAAAACTTTTGGCAAGCAACCAAAGCGTCCTTGCTTTGGGCGCAGCCCCAAGCGGGGTGAGGGCGGCAGCCCCACACTCAGCCCCGGCACGGATGCCGGGCGTGTATGCCCAAAGGCTCTGCACGATGCAGAGCCAACCAAGCATACACAGCCTTTCACGAGGGGAAGGGGTTTTCGGCAAGGATGCCGAAATAAGGACACACCGAGCTTTGCATGAGGCAAAGCCATCAGAGTGTCCTAAAGGGGATAGGGATAATAAATCAGAAGTTTATTTCAACAATAGACTTTTTCTACAAGCTGAACTGTGCCTGAAACAGACACAGTTTAGCTGTCAAATTTTATTATCGCCTTACACTCTTGTAAACAACCCGTAATAACCGTTTATACGGGATGCAAACTGAATTTTTTCACCGTTTTCGATAAAGCCGATCCTGCCGCCCATATCATTTTCGGGGTCACGCTCAATGCCTTTATCTTTCAGATAATCTGTCAGCTTTTCAACAGAATCCGCAGGCGGACACATTATAATTTTTCCGCCGTCTATCTCTGTCGCATTCTCCGAGCCGCTTATAATTCCGAAAAATGCAGGGAACGAAGAAAAACAGTTGAAGGTGTTGAATTTTGCCGCAGAAAAGACAGATGATAACAGCAAAACGGCTGATACTGCCACAGGTATTGCGATGATAATGATACGTTTTCCAATCTTGGTCATAAAGTGGACTCCTTTCAATTTGCAGGCATTGCTGAAGCATTGCATTTGCTATTACCTTTATAATAGCATATTATGTTTTTTTGTCAAGCCCATCTTGTATTATTTTACTGTATTGTGCTAAATTAGCTGTAAATTGTACTATGATCTCCGCTTTACCGGAAGTGGTATAAAAATTATTCACAAAAGTTCATTTTTGTGTCGGTTTGATATTGACTTTAGGCTCGAATTGTGTCAAAATAATTATATTAGTGTAAATTCGGCGTTTTTCTGCAAAGGAGCGGTAAAACGCCTTATTGTTGCAAAGCGGAAAGGCGAGAAAAGTAATTGAAATACGATGTAGTAATTGTAGGAGCGGGACCTGCGGGTATCTTCACCGCAATTGAAATGGTCAGAAACGGCTCAGACAAAAAAATTCTGATAATCGAAAAGGGCGCTTCGGTAGAGAAAAGGAGCTGTCCTAAGGCAAAAACAAAGCACTGTATGAACTGTAAGCCCTACTGCCATATCACAACGGGCTTTTCGGGTGCAGGCGCATTCTCGGACGGCAAGCTGTCGCTGTCGTGCGAGGTCGGCGGAACGCTCCCTGAACTTATCGGTGAGGAGCTTGCACAGGAAACCATCGACTACACAGACAAGATATATCTTGAATTCGGTGCGGATAAGCACGTTGAGGGCGTAAGCGACCCCGACAAGATAAGAGATATAAGAAAGAAAGCCATAAACGCAAACTTGAAGCTGGTTGACTGTCCTATCCGTCACTTAGGAACGGAAATGGCACACGAACTTTATTTCAAGATAGAAAAGTATCTTATCGAAAGCGGCGTTGAGGTGCTGTTCGGCAAGAACTGCGAGGATATTATAATAGAAGACGGCGTATGTAAGGGCGTTATCATTTCAAATGCCCGTGACGGCGGCGAACAGGAAACCATATACGGCGACGAGATAGTAGTCGCAACAGGCCGTAAGGGCGCAGACTGGCTCGAAAAGACCTGCGAGGCGCATAATGTAGAGCATACACCGGGTACTGTTGACATCGGCGTAAGAGTGGAAGTCAGAAACGAGGTAATGGAGGAGATAAACGCCGTCCTTTACGAGTCAAAGCTCATCGGCTATCCTCTGCCGTTTAAGAACAAGGTGCGTACATTCTGCCAGAACCCCGGCGGATTTGTAAGCCAGGAGAACTACGACAACGATTTAGCCGTTGTAAACGGTCACTCATATAAAGAGCTTAAGAGCAACAACACAAACCTTGCTATACTTTGCTCGCACAATTTCAGCGTACCGTTCAACCAGCCTATCGAATATGCGAAGAAGGTCGGCGAACTTACCAATATGCTCGGTAACGGTCACATTCTTGTACAGCGTTACGGCGATATTCTTGACGGAAAGCGTACATGGCCGAAGGAACTTAATTTCTCCAACGTAAGACCCACCCTGCCCGATGCGGTCGCAGGCGATATCACGGCGGCTATGCCTTACCGTACAATGACTAACATTATCAATTTCATAAAGGCTGTGGATATGGTCGTTCCCGGTTTTGCAAGCCGTGAAACGCTTTTATATTCACCCGAACTTAAATTCTACAGCAACCGTATAAAGATGGACGAGCATTTCAACACGAACGTAAAGGGACTGCATTGCTTAGGCGACTCAAGCGGCTGGACAAGAGGACTTATGATGGCGTCTGTAATGGGCGTACTTATGGGACGTGAATTACTGAAATAAACGGAGGAAATGTAAAATGCAGTTACTGGAAGAACGCATAAACAAGGACGGTATAGTAAAAGAGGGAAACGTACTCAAGGTTGACAGCTTTCTCAATCATCAGATGGATATTGAGCTTTACAACGAGATCGGCAAGGAGTTCCGCAGACTGTTCCCCGACAAGAGCATAAACAAGATACTGACTATAGAAGCGTCGGGCATCGGCATTGCGTGCGTTACGGCGCAGTATTTCGGATGTCCTGTCGTATTTGCGAAGAAGGCGCAGAGCGTAAACATAGACGGCGAGGTTTATTCGACCTCTATTGAGAGTTTTACGCACAAGCGTACATATAACGTAATAGTCAGCAAGAAGTTCCTGTCGCCCGATGACAACGTGCTTATAATCGACGACTTCCTTGCAAACGGCTGTGCTTTACTCGGCCTTATCGACATAGTAAAGGGCGCAGGCGCAAGTATAGCAGGCGCAGGTATCGTTATAGAAAAGGGCTTCCAGAAGGGCGGAGACCTTGTCCGCTCGAAAGGCATCAGAGTAGAATCGCTCGCAATAGTTGACTCGATGAGCGTTGACGGCGGCTGTATTTTCAGACACTGAGCCGTAAATAACCGTATTTAGCGGCAAAATGCCGTTAATATATCTTTTACTGTTTTAATAGGGAGGAAAAACATGAAAAAGAAACTTATCGCCATTTTACTGGCGGCAACCTGCGCACTTACAGCAGGACTCACAGGCTGCTCCGGCAATGCCGCAACAAGCGGTACGGATGAAAGCAAGACTTCCGACGCACAGAGCACAGGCGACAGCTCAAAGGAAAGCACAGGCGACAGCACAGCCAAGAGCGATGTTGTAGCAGGCTTTGTTTACATCGGCAAGATCAACGACGGCGGTTACACACAGGCTCACGATGCAGGCAGACTTGCAGTTGAGGCTATGGGCGTAAAGACCTACTACGTTGAGGACGTACCCGAAACCGTTGCCGACACTAAGGAAGCTATCCAGACACTTATCGATGAAGGCTGCAACCTTATCTACACAAACTCATTCGGCTTTATGGAAGGTACAGACCAGATGGCAAAGGAGCATCCCGATGTAAAGTTTGCTCACTGCTCAGGCTATATGAGAGAAGACAATATGTCAACCTACTTCGGTAAGGTATACCAGGCTCGTTACCTTGCAGGTATCGTTGCAGGTATGAAGACACAGAAGAACTACATCGGTTATGTTGCCGCTAAGGGTATCCCCGAGGTTATCCGTGGTATCAACGCATTCACACTCGGTGTACAGTCTGTAAACCCCGACGCTAAGGTAGAAGTAGTATTCACAGATACATGGTATGACCCCACTGTTGAAAAGCAGGCAGCACTCGAGCTTCTCAACAAGGGTGTTGACATAATCGCTCAGCACCAGGATACAACAGCTCCTCAGGTTGCCGCTGAAGAAAAGGGCGCATACTGCATCGGCTACAACTTCCCCACATCAGACGCTGCTCCCAAGGCTTACCTCACAGCCGCTTGCTTCGACTGGAAGACATTCTACACAGACGATGTAAAGAAGGCTATGGACGGTACATGGACAAGCCGTGCATACTGGGAAGGTCTTGCCGCTAACATGACATATCTTGACAAGCTGACAGACCTCTGCGCAGAAGGCACACAGGAAAAGGTCGATGCAGCTAAGAAGGCTATCATTGACGGCACACTCGAACCCTTCACAGGCCCTCTTTACGATCAGGAAGGCAACAAGAAGGTTGAAGACGGCGTTAAGATGACAGATGACGAGATCTGGAACATGAACTGGTTTGTAAAGGGTGTAACAGGTACTATCCCCGCATAATCTACAGTTTACAGAATCTTAAGACCATTAAAGACAATACGAGCAGTCCATTGCGGCTGCCCGATTTGTCTTTTTAAAGCACCGGAATATCTGCGATGTTTTAAAAAGACAAATCGCTATTTTCAAGGAGGTTATATGGCAGACCCTTATATAAAACTTGAACACATAACCAAATCGTTTGACTCGGTATACGCAAACAAGGATATTTCCGTTGACGTATACAAGGGCGAGATACTTGCCCTGCTCGGCGAAAACGGTTCGGGCAAGAGTACCCTTGTAAATATGCTCAGCGGCATATATACGCCCGACAGCGGTACTATCTCGATTGACGGTAAGAAGATGCACTTCGGCTCACCCGGTGACGCTATAAAGGCAGGCATCGGTATGGTACATCAGCACTTCAAGCTGGTCGATGTAATGACCGCCGCAGAAAACGTGGTAATGGGTCATATAAAGCATTTTGTCACATCGAAAAAGCGTATGGCTCACCATGTGAACAAGCTGAACGAGAAATACGGCCTTAACGTTACCCCCGACAAGAAGATATACAATATGTCTGTCAGCGAAAAGCAGGCTGTAGAGATAATGAAGGTGTTCTACCGAGGCGCAAACGTTCTTATCCTTGACGAGCCTACAGCGGTGCTTACTCCGCAGGAGATAACTGCACTGTTTGCTATTCTCAGAAAGATGAAGGAGCAGGGCTGTACGATAATCATTATCACTCATAAGATGGCGGAGGTTATGGATATTTCCGACCGTGTTACCGTTTTGCGTAAGGGCGAATGTATCGGTACGGTAAAGACGAGTGAAACCACCCCTCAACAGCTTACCGAGATGATGGTCGGCAAGGCTGTAACGCTTGAAATAGAGCGTCCGCAGTGCTGTGACTATAACGCAAAGCCGATGCTTTCCGTGAAAAATCTCACGAAGAAAAACACAGACGGCGTAAACGTGCTTGATAACGTGAACTTTGACGTATACGGCGGTGAGATACTCGGTGTCGCAGGCATAGCAGGAAGCGGTCAGAAGGAGCTTTGCGAGATAATCGCAGGTCTTGACAAAATGACTGACGGCGATATTGAGTTTGACGGCGACAGCATAAAGGGACTCGATCCCAGAGCGATAATCCGCAAGGGCATCAGTATGAGCTTTGTTCCAGAGGACAGACTCGGTATGGGTCTTGTGGCAGGAATGAGCATAACGAACAACGTTATCTTAAAGTCCTATAATCATAATCCCGGCCCGTTCATAGACAGCAAGTTTGCAAAGAAGCTCGCAGAGCAGATAGTACATGATTTTGATATTTACACCCCATCTGTAAACTACACGGTAAAGAAGCTGTCCGGCGGCAATATACAGAAGGTGCTTCTCGGCAGAGAAATATGGCTCTCGCCCAAGGTGCTTATAACCGCTTATCCCGTAAGAGGTCTTGATATAGGTGCGTCATACAATATATATCATATGTTAAACGAGCAGAAGAAAAAAGGTGTTGCCGTGCTGTTCATAGGCGAGGATCTTGACGTGCTGAAAAGCATTTCCGACAGACTTATGGTAATACACGACGGTGAGATAATCGACATAGTAGACCCCACGACCGTCACTAAGGAAGACATAGGTCTTATGATGGTGGGCGACCATATCAATAAGGGAGAGGAGAAGGCCGTATGAGCATGATACAGATTTCAAAGCGGCAGAAAGGCACATCAAAGCTCGTTGACGTTCTTATAAGAATAGGTGCCATCGTGCTGTCGCTGATATTTATCGGTATTGTTCTTGCCATAATGGGTTATGATCCTTTCAAGGTTTTCGGCAAAATAATACAGACCCCGTTCAAGCGTTTCAAGGACGTTATGAACAAAACGATAATGCTTACCACTCTTTCGCTCGGAATAGCGATAGCGTTCAGAATGAAGTTCTGGAATATCGGCGCTGAGGGTCAGTTCTATATGGGTGCTTTCGGTGCGGCATCAATGGCTTTTATGTGTCCCGATCTGCCGCCGATACTCCTCTTACCCCTTATGTGCGTTGCAGGCTTTGTCTGCGGCGGCTTATGGGCGCTTATCCCTGCGGTCATCAAGGCAAGATTCGGTGCGAGCGAAACGCTTGTAACGCTGATGATGAACTATATTGCGATAGCCTTTATAAGCTACCTGCAATACGGTCCGTGGAAAGACCCTGCGGCACTCGGTGCGGCAAAGGTGCCTAACTTCTCGGAAAATGCGGTACTGCCCGATGTATTCGGCATTCACGCAGGCTGGATAATTATGCTGATACTCGTAATTATCATGACGATATTGCTCCGCTACACAAAGCTCGGCTATCAGATAGACGTTATCGGCGAAAGCGAAACCACCGCAAAATATGCCGGTATGAATACGGTTAAAATTCTGGTGATTGCAGTTCTTATCTCCGGCGGTCTTTGCGGAATGGCAGGCTTTATGCAGTCGAGCGCCGTTGAGAAGTCGATAACCGATTCGATGTCGGCAGGTCTTGGCTTTACTGCGGTAATCACCGCCTGGCTTGCAAAGCTGAAGCCGCCCGTTATCGTGGTTGCGTCGTTTATGTTCTCGATACTTCTCCAGAGCGGAAGCTCGCTTCAGGTAATGAAGATACCCTCGTCCATTACGGAAATAATGCAGGGTGTCATAATATTCTTCGTTCTTGCGTGTGAGTTCTTTATAAACTATAAAATATCGCTTCGCAAGCATACCGCAGTAAAGGAGGCTGAATAATGGAGATTCTTCATCAGATAGGTCTGTTTTTACAGACTGCCATTCAGACAGGTACTCCGATACTGTTTGCCATTGTCGGCGGTATACTTTGTGAAAAGGTAGGTCATATGAACCTCGGTGTCGAGGGTATGATGCTTATGGGTGCGTCGCTCGGCTTCGCAGTTGCGTGTGCTACGGGAAACCCTCTGCTCGCTATGCTGGCGGCAGGTGCTGCGGGTGCGGCAGGTGCGCTTATATATGCCTTTATAACCGTCACGCTCAGAGGAAATCAGGTCGTTACCGGTCTTGTGCTGACTATATTCGGCACGGGCGTTTCCGGTCTTATAGGCGGCTGGGTATCAAGCGAACAGATACCCCAGTCGGTAAGCTCGGCATTCCGCCCTGTAGAAATACCTGTTCTCAGCAAGATACCCGTTCTCGGCGAGGCTGTTTTCTCGCAGGATATATATGTATGGCTCGGACTTGTCATAGCCGTGCTTGCGTATTTCTACCTCAACAAGACAAAGCTTGGACTATATGTAAGGGCGATTGGCGAAAATCCCGGTGCGGCTGATGCTTCGGGCATAAATGTTACGCTCCATAAGTATATAAATATTCTGCTCGGCGGTTTCCTTTGCGGACTCGGCGGTGCTTATCTGTCAACCGCATTCCTGACAACCTGGCAGGATAACGTTACGGCAGGCGCAGGCTGGATAGCCGTTGCTCTCATCATATTCAGCACATGGAATCCACTCAAGGCGATATTCGCCGCCTACCTTTTCGGTATGCTGAGAGGTTTAAACTACAAGATGCAGGGCTGGGAGATACAGATACCCTCGCAGTTTTTAACAATGCTCCCTTACATCGCCACCATTATAGTGCTGATTTTCATAGCAATGAGAAAGAAGAAAGAGAATCAGCCGCCTAAGGCGCTCGGTGAAGCGTACTTCAGAGAAGAAAGATGATATAAAGGACGGGTTTTCCCGTCCTTGTTTTGCGGTTGAACTTTCAACCGCATTTTTTTATTCTCCGACAGACAAAACACATCTGTCAGTTGTATTACATTCAAAGAGAAAAACTCAGGGGGAACGATTTATGACGTCAGATTATTCTTCCGAGAGCATAAGAGAGCTTTATGAACGCAATTTTGACACTCTCTACAGGGTGTGCTATATGTATATGAAAAATATACAGGATACAGAAGACGCTGTACATAACGCTTTTCTGAAAGCAATCGAAACAAGAAAACAGTTTGAAAGCGAAAACCACGAAAAAGTATGGCTTATCCGTGTTGCTTCAAATATCTGCAAGAATATGCTCAAGGCGGCGTGCAGAAAAAACGAGCCGCTCAACGACAATATTCCCGACAGCAATATAAGCAATGAAGCAAAAGAGCTTCTCAGCGAGCTTTCAAAACTGCCCGACAAGCTGAAAATACCTGTGTATCTGTTCTATTATGACGGATACTCAAGCGAAGAAATAGGACAGATGTTGCATATAAGCTCTTCTGCGGTCCGCACAAGATTGCAGAAAGCGAGGGAACAGCTGAGAAATGTCCTCGGTGATGAAAGGAGCGTTGAATAAAATGACAATTAAACAGGCATTCGATGAAGTAAACGCTACAGACGAGCAGAAGAAAAACGGCCTTGACAGGCTGTTGCAAAGCGACAAGAAACGCAGCTTCATACCGCAGATAAAACGTTATGCCGCAGCGGCTGCTGCAGTAGTTGTCGCAGCAGGCACGGCAGGTGTCGGAATACATTTTGCGGTAACAAACAATCAGGGCGGACCTATAAACGTATCAATAGGCGACAACAGTGCCGCCGACAGCATAGTTACACCCTCGGAAAACACAAAGATACATTCCGAAAAGAGCGAAATGACTTTTGTTGATGACAAGACATTCTGGGCACAGCTCGGAAAAATAACTTATCGCAGGATAGATAATACACCGACCATAGATACTACAGAAATCAATGCGGCTGATGATTTTGACAGTCTTTTCTGCACGGATAAGCAGGTTCAGAGTGAAATGCTTAAGCTGTTTGATAATGCGATTGACATCACAAACAAATATATCGTTCTTCCCGACAGCAATGCGGCGGTAGGCATATCCTCGGATATGAGTGTACAGGAAATTGAAAGCTTCAAAAACAACAGTGCCAACTGCTTTGTCGGCACGGGCTATTATGAAAATGAACGTTTTTATTATGCCGACAAAGCGTATTTCGGTTTTGACACCTCAGAGGAATTTATAAACACCGTATCACAGGTATATACGGGAAATTACTCAGATAATTTCACGGAAGATTTTTATGATTACTGCCCCGATTACATTCAGCCGGCGGATAAAAATAACATAAAATCGAATTTCGGTATAAATATCGGCAAAGAGCTTCCGATAACAGAACCCTACTCAGCGCATGCACAGTATTGTGCGGCTGTTTATACCGATGAAAGCCATAATTCTTTGATACTGTTATCGCTTACCGCAAAAGAGGGCAATAACGACAGCAAAACGTTTGAGCTTAAATATATACCTATGAAATATGTTGACGGAAAACTTCGTATAGTTGTTGAGATATATAACACGATTTTTATGGACGTAAACGCATACTCCGATAATTTTATGTATAATTGCGGAATGGCAAGCGAAATAGAATCAGACGCGAAAACCATTGATATAACCTCTGTGGCGGGTGACAGCGACAGCTCATCAAAGCCGGAAGAAACCAAAGCAGGAACAACAGTTTCCGCAACTTCCACCGCACCTCAGACCACCGCAATAACAACCACCACAACCACAACAACCACAACGACCACCACAGCCACAACAACCACAGCAACCACAACAACCACCGCAGCATCAAAAGCACCGACAACATCGACCACTCCAAGGCCTGCCCCCGCACCGTCGAATACGGCAGAAAATGTTACTCTCAGAATGAAAGGCAGTGCCGCCTATCTCGATAAGGGTATGCTGCTTTATTATAAGGTCGACAAGGCATTCCTTACAAACAACGAAGTTATAAAAATAAAAGAACTCAAAATTTCGGAAGTACCGTATATCAATACAAACGGCAGCGATTACACCTTCAAGAGCCTTGATTACGGCACATACGTTATAGGCGGTCCTATGATGAAGCCTACAGGCGACAACGGCTTTACGGTATTCACCGTAACCGAAAAGAGCAGTAACAGCGTTATAAATGTAGACCTGACTAACGGCACGCTCTCTGCCGGAAAATTTGAGGTCGTAGGCGAAACAAGCGATTTCACCCTGTCTGACCTTGCGGATATGTATTATGAAAGCATGGAAGTCAACGGTAAGAAATATGAGCTTTGCGACACAGATACCACAGACGGATGGTTTACGGGAGCTGTGATAGAGGACTACGGCAAGGGCGAGGACGGTTGTGTAAGAAAAATCTATGCAAACGGAAACGGCAACACCCTGCATTTCAGAATAAATAACAAGGATTATTACAACATATACGATGTTATTTACCGTGAAGTGTCGTTCAGCAATGGCGATAAAACCATAAAATGCACAAAACCGTATGTCGGCTACGATGAATTTAAAAAGGTGACCGGCGAATATGCCGAGGATTCCGTAATAACTGTCACTCAGCCTGTGACAAGGGATAATTACGACAAATTCGGTTATATTTCAATAGACCCGTATAAAGAAAGTTGCTTTATTACCGACAATAACAACAAGCCGCTGAAAAATAAGGCCTTATCCCTTACATATCTTGATGAGCTTGATATTGCCGATATAAAGAGCGGAAAGGCGGCATCAAAAACAAACAAATACGACAGAATGTTTGATATTATCAGTACGACCGGAAACGGAGCGGTATATACGTCTATGATACAGAAGGAAACCGGTACGACAAATATATATTACGGTTATGTCGGAGCATACGTCTGGAATGATGACACAGATGTAGATCCCAATGACGATAACAACACAATTCTGCTGTATCAAGTATCATCGGACGGCTTCAGGTATATCGGCACTTGCAAATACGGATTGATTAAATAAGATTACCCCTATAATCGTTTTCTTAAGATTCCGGTATTTCTTCGGTGTGCGGTCAATCGGCGTTCTGACAGCCGTAAACCCTCCCGCCGTGTTTTTTGCATCTCACCAAATAAAAAATTACGTCAAACTACTTGACAACCGCATTTTAATATGATATAATAATCACGCTGTTCTAAAGACAGCAGGTCGGTTAACCGCTAACGAGCATATGCTCACCTGCCGAGGAATGGGAAGAATACTGAATTTTCTGCCCTTTTCTGTCTTACAGAGGAGGGCATTTTTATTAAATGTTTTTCCTTTTTACGAACAGTAAATCACGAAAGGAGAAAACAATATGCCTAGTGAGAAAGTTTTACAGGTAAAGCAGAATTACGTTGCTGAACTCGCTGAAAAGCTCAAGAAGTCCGCTTGCGGTGTGCTCGTTGATTACAGCGGTATCACAGTTGCCGATGACACAGTTCTGAGAAAGGAACTTCGTGAGGCAGGTATCGACTACTTCGTAGTTAAGAACACTCTTTTAAAGCGTGCAGCTGAGATGGCAGGCGTTGAGGGTATTGAGGATGTTCTCGAAGGAACAACAGCTCTCGCACTCGCAGAGGAAGACATCGTAACTGCTCCTAAGATCCTGTACAAGCAGGAAGAAGCAAGCAACGGATCATTCTCAATCAAGAAGGGATTCGTTGACGGTAAGGGCATCAGCAAGGACGAAGTTGTTGCATACGCAAAGCTTCCTACAAAGGAAACACTGCTTGCACAGCTGGTATTTATGCTTCAGTCCCCTATCCAGAAGCTCGCTATCGCAGTAAGCGAAATCGAGAAGAAGCAGTCCGAATCAGCAGAATAATTTCTGTACGGACAAAATCGGCAGCATAAACCTGCCGTAACACAAACAATGAAAACATATTAACGGAGGATAATTAAAATGGCTTCAGAGAAAATTTTAGCTATGATTGAAGAAGTAAAGGGCTTATCAGTATTAGAGCTCAATGAGCTCGTTAAGGCTCTCGAAGAAGAATTCGGTGTATCTGCAGCAGCAGTTGCAGTAGCAGGCCCCGCAGCAGGCGGCGCAGCAGCAGCTGAAGAAAAGACAGAATTTGACGTAGTTCTCGCATCATTCGGTGATGCTAAGATGGCTGTTATCAAGGCAGTTAAGGACGTTTGCGGTCTTGGTCTTAAGGAAGCTAAGGAGCTCGTTGAAGCTGCTCCTAAGGCTATCAAGGAAGGCGCTTCTAAGGCTGAAGCTGAGGAAATCAAGGCTAAGCTCGAAGAGGCTGGCGCTAAGATCGAACTCAAGTAAGTTCTGCGCTGAATACGCTTTTTCAAAGGACGGGTTTTGCCCGTCCTTTTAGCTTGTAGAAAAAGTCTATTTTTGAAACAAACTTCTAACTCACTATCCCTATCCCCCTGCCCCCTTTCCCGGGGAAAGGGGGATTTTACTGGGGCTACCGCCCCTAGTCCCTGTCGGGGGCTCCGCCCCTGCGACCCTATTTTTTAGATAAGCAGGAGGTTTTTTGACAGCCTGAAAGGACGGGTTCTGCCCGTCCTTTTCTATATGCAAAAATATAAAGAAATACCCTGCAAACTCCAAAACGTTTCGCAAGGGTATTTTTACAGATATATAATTAATTCTGCTTTGAATTGAGATATTCCTCGCAGGCTTTTAAAATCGCCTTGTCCTGCTCCCAGTTCAGCTTGTTCATAGCCTCCCCGTAGCTTAACAGCCAGTCGCCTATTACCTCTTCCTGCTGAATCTTCACGGCGGCATCCCTGTCAAACCTTCCTGCAAAGAATACGCTTGTCTTTTCGGTGTTGTCAAGTGTATGGAATGTGTACTCCGCACGGAAATCTTCATCTAATTCCGCTTTAAGTCCGCACTCCTCGAAAACCTCACGCAGAGCGGTCTCACGCTCATTTTCGCCGTACTCGATGTGACCCTTCGGAAAGCCGATATGACCGCTGTTGTTCTTGATAAGAAAATATCTGCGGTCATCGCCGCTTCCTGTGTACATTACCGCACCGCAGGTCTTTTCATATAAGGCGAATATCTCGGAGGTGTGGAACTGCTCCTGAAAATGAACGGCATTTAATATATTGCACTCACAGCAAAGCTCAGAGCCGACAAGCTCAGACGGTACTCCTATCCACTTGTCCTCGTTATCGTCTGTACGCATAACAGTTGCGATGATAACGCACTCTGCCTTGTCAACCGGCTTATCAACACCGAGAATATATACGTCCTGTTCCTTGCCGTCACCGCCGAGAAGCCCCTCGACATAGCCGTAGTTTATCGGATATACTATCTCCGGGTGCTTTGGGTGATGCGTGCCTATCGGTCGGTCAACCGTCACAGTGACAGTCTTTCCGATATATGATTTGTCACCTCTCGGTATCTTTGTCATAGCTTTTCCTTTCAGCGTTACTGCTTTCTTGCAAGTTCATATTCATCATCGTTTCTGAAATACGGACAGTTGTAGTTGTCGCCCGTTATAAAACGGCGCATTTCATCCTCGTCAAGATTTACAAGGCAGGTGTAGCAGTCGTACTCATCGTCATAAACATAGTTTACGCAGCAATCACAGTTGGTCATGCTTTCTTCTTCCACTTCATCGAAATATCAAAAGCTGTCACGCTGTGAGTAAGCGCACCGAGGCTGATTATATCAACGCCCGTCAGCGCAACGTCACGGATATTGTCGAGCGTTACGTTTCCGCTGGCTTCCAGCTTTGCTCTGCCTGCGGTTATCTCTACCGCTTTCTTCATATCCTCACAGCTCATATTATCAAGCATAATAACGTCTGCCTTTACCGCAAGCGCCTCATTCAGTTCGTCAAAGTTACGCACCTCGACCTCGATCTGAAGCATATGTCCCGCTTTTTTACGCAGAGCGGTAACAGCCTGTGTTATACCGCCGTATGCGTCAATGTGATTATCCTTGAGCATCGCCGCATCGGTAAGATTGTAGCGGTGGTTTCTTCCGCCGCCTGCCACTACGGAGTATTTCTGTAAAGGACGTAAGCCGGGGAGCGTTTTTCTCGTATCTGCGATAGAAGCATCAGTACCCTCGACTGCCTTTACGCACTTGTTTGTGTAGCTTGCAATACCGCTCATATGCTGTAAAAGATTGAGCGCTGTACGCTCCGCCTTCAGCATAGCGCAGGTGTGACCCTTGAACTCTGCGATAACATCGCCCTTCTTTATAGCGTCGCCGTCCTTGAAATGAATATTCATCTCGATAGTGTCGTCAAGCAAGGTGAACACACGCATCGCAACATCAATTCCCGCAAGAACGCCGTCAGCCTTTGATACAAAATATGCCTCGGATATATCGTCCTCGTCAATAAGCAGGTCGGTGGTGCTGTCTATGTAGTTTATATCCTCTGTTATCGCTCTTTTTATCAGATCGTCAACGTAAAACTGTAATAATTTCATTATATAATGCCCTTTTCCTTTCCCTCTGCGACTACTTCGCTGAGGATTATGTAAGCAACTGTCGTCAGTGATTTTGCTTCGATATAGTCGGGAGTTACCTCAAAGCCGCCGTTATCGAGCAGATTTTTCAGTTCCGTTACACGCTTTATATCCTTTGCCGCCTCAACATAGTCCGGTACAACGAAATAAGAACGCTGCATTATGTGTCTTATCTCGGTGCGTATTCCCTTAGGGAGCGGCTTGCCGTCGGGCGAGGGATAATCAGCCTCGAGCGTTCCAAGCTCTCTGTGGGTATTGTTCTTGTTTATGTCCTCTGCGATAAGACGGCTGAATACCAGCGCTTCAAGCAGAGAATTGCTTGCAAGGCGGTTGATGCCGTGGACGCCGGTATGCGCACATTCTCCTGCGGCATATAAACCCTTTACATTCGTAGCGCCGTGTCCGTTTACGCCGATACCGCCCATAAGATAGTGCTGGCAGGGGTATATCGGGATAGGCTCTTTGGTCATATCGTAGCCCTTTTCAAGAACCTTGTTATATATCATAGGGAAGCGGTTTTTGATAAATTCGGGATCCTTGTACGAAATATCAAGATAGAATTTGTCACTGCCCGTTTCCTTCTGCTCTTTCATCATATCCTTTGAAACTACGTCACGGGGAGCAAGTTCCTTACGTTCAGGCTCATACTTGTGCATGAAACGTTCCTTGTTGCAGTTGAGCAGATATGCGCCCTCGCCTCGTACCGCCTCGGATACAAGGAAGCACTCACGGTTTTCGTGGTCGGCAAAGGCTGTGGGGTGGAACTGCACATAGCTTAAATGCTGAATATCAGCCCCCATATTATAAGCAAACTGTATGCCGTCGCCCGTTGCTATCGCAGAGTTTGTTGTATAATCGTAAACTCTGCCTATACCGCCTGTTGCAAGTATGGTGTTCTTTGTGGTATAATAACTGTGCTTTCCTTCGTGAAGCACATCAAACAGGAAATCGTCGCCTCGCTTGGTAAGACCGAGCAGGTGAGTGTTTTCAAGAATCGTGACATTGGACAGCTTCTTTACACCCTCGATAAGCGAAGTAACTATCTCAAAGCCGGTGCTGTCCTTGTGGTGAGCGATTCTGTGACGGCAGTGACCGCCCTCAAGGGTAAGGTCGATTGAGCCGTCCTGCTTTCTGTCAAAGTCAACTCCGTAATTGAGCAGATTCTTAACGTCCTTCGGACCCTGCTCGACAAGTATGCGTACATTGTCGATATTGTTCTTGTAGCCGCCGGCTATAAGAGTATCCTTGATGTGCAGTTCGTAGTTGTCGTTTGACGTGTCCATTACAGCAGCGACACCGCCCTGTGCGAGAGCCGAGTTGCACAGCGTCAGTTCACGCTTTGAGAGCATAAGTATCTGCATACTGCTGTCAAGGTTGAGTGCGGCATAAAGACCTGAAACGCCTGTGCCGACAATTATTACGTCGTATTCTTTGAACTTCATAAAGATTACCACCTTTTGCGGATTACCGCATAAATTTACTTTATTATTGATTATTTATAAACCGGAAAGGAACATTATGAACGAATCAACCGTAAACAATCCGATCTTAAAGGAAAACGAATCGACCCGTGCCATACTCGCAGGAGTAGATACCGGCGAATATGATGCGGAAATATCTATGGACGAGCTTGAAGAACTGGCTGAAACCGCAGGTGCGGTGACTGTATGCCGTATTATTCAGAAACGTCCTGCTATCGAAAGTGCGACAATTCTGGGCGAGGGCAAGATTGAAGAACTCAGTGCCGCCGCAAAGGATCTTGACGCACAGCTTATTATATTTGATATGGAGCTAAGCTCAAGCCAGATACGCAATATCGAGGATATAACCTCGGTGCGTGTTATCGACCGCACAATGCTTATCCTTGACATATTCGCCGGCAGAGCAGTGACAAACGAGGGAAAGCTTCAGGTTGAACTGGCTCAGCTTAAATACCGTCTGCCGCGTCTTATGGGAATAGGTACGTCATTGTCACGTCTTGGCGGCGGTATAGGAACGAGAGGACCGGGTGAAACCCAGCTTGAAACCGATCGCCGTCACATAAGACGCAGAATAGATAAACTCAGCGATGAGCTTAAAGAGCTTGAAAAACGCCGTGATCTGTCACGCCGCCGCCGTAAGAAAGACAGCGTATGCGTCGGCGCTATCGTAGGATATACGAATGCCGGAAAATCGACCCTGCTCAATGCACTTACAGGCGCAGGTGTTCTTGCGGAGGACAAGCTGTTCGCAACGCTGGATCTTACCTCAAGGGCAATAGAACTGCCCGACGGAAGAAGTCTTACGCTTGTAGATACCGTAGGGCTTATAAGACGGCTTCCTCACCACCTTGTAGAAGCGTTCAAGTCAACGCTTGAAGAAGCGGCAAGTGCGGATATTATCCTGCACGTCTGCGATGCGTCCGATCCTGAGGCAAGAGAAAAAGCACAAACAACGCTTTCTCTGCTGTCGGAGCTTGGATGCGGCGAAATACCGGTAATAACCGTTCTCAATAAATGCGACAAGCTCGATTATGAACTGCCGCCCGCAGAAAATACGGTAATGATTTCCGCAAAGAACGGCACGGGATTTGACGAACTGCTGAAAGCCATATCGGATAATCTTACCGACAAGGTAAGCCGTATGGAAATGCTGATACCGTATGACAAGTCGGGACTTGCGGCGGCTCTCCACTCACACGGAAAGGTGCTGAGCGAGGAGTACCTCGAAAACGGCATCGCCGTAACCGCCCTTGTGGACAAGTTGCATAAGTATGAGTATGAGGAGTTTGTCATCTGACGATATACATTACAGCCCGAAAGGGCTGTTTTGTTTTACCCGCCGCAATCAGAACTGTACCTCAGTACCTCCGACGGGACGAATAGAAAGAACGTGACAGCTTCCTGCGCCGAATACCTTTTCTATATCAACTATAAAGCTCTTTAAAATATCCTGCGGAACAAATGCCTGAATAGTACCCGCAAAGCCTCCGCCGTGAACTCTGCACGCACCCTTTCTTGTAAGAGCGTGTTCCGCAACGTTCAGTGCTATGCCTACCGCCTGATGCGTATAGTCCGAAACGGCAAAAATATTCTGTAAGTACTTGTAGCTTGAGTTTCCGCTTTCGTTTATCGAGCTTAAGAAATCATCGAAATGCTGATGCCTCAGCGAATGTACCAGCTTGTCCACACGCTCGTTTTCCTCAAAGAAATGGAGCGCACGGAGAACCGCACGGTCGCCGTACTTCTGCCTTAAGATACCCATATTGAGTATTACATCCGCACGGGAGATTTCACGCAGATATTCTGCGGAGAAGTAGCCTGCTATAGCCTTCATCTCACGGGGGATAGCGGCATATTCGTCTGTAAGGTCGGCGTGGTCTGCCTTTGTATCAATTATGCACAGTGCGTGTCCGTATGACGAGAAATCAACAGGGATATTCTCAATGATAGGCGCCTGTGTATTCTTGAAGTCGATAGCAACGAAACCGCCTACCGAGCTTGCCATCTGATCCATAAGTCCGCTGGGCTTGCCGAAATATTCGTTCTCGGCGTACTGTGCTATCTGAGCAATCTTCACCGCACTGATACCGCCTGCGTTGTATATGCCCGAAAGTATATTTCCTATAAGTACTTCAAATGCCGCAGAGCTTGAAAGACCCGATCCCTTCATAACGTTTGACGTTGTGTATGCTCTGAAACCGCCTATGTTAAAGCCGTTGTTCTTAAATCCTGCGGCAACGCCTCTTATAAGAGCGGCAGATGAATTTTTTTCATTCTCGTGAACAGAAAGGTCAGATATGTCAACCGAATCTTCGGGGAAGCCCTCGCTCTTTATCGTGATGTTGTTGTCGTCTGTCGGTTCTACAACGGCGATAACGTCAAGGTTTACACTTGCCGCAAGCACCTTGCCGTGATTGTGGTCGGTGTGGTTGCCTCCGACTTCTGTACGGCCGGGTGCGGAAAAATAACGAAGCTGCTCACTGTCGCCGAAGATGCTCCTGAATTCCTCCGCAGATTTTTCATATCTTTCTCTCTGCGCCGCTACAGCACTTTCCGGATAAATTTCCTCAAGGGTGTGAATTGTCTTTTTTGCCATGATCGTTTCCTTTCATTTTTGCTTTATCTGATTTATTTTTTCTCCCGTAGGGAGTCAGCTTTTAGAAAAAGTCTGTTTTTTATAAAATAGAGCAAATTCTCCATCCCTATAAGAACGCTTTGTGGGCTTTGCGTCCTGCAAAGCCTTTGGGCATTCTATCTCGGCATCCTTGCCGAAACCCCAAACCCCTTCCCCTCGGGAAGGGGCTATATTACTGGGGCTACCGCCCCTAGACCCTGTTGGGGGCTACGCCCCTCAACCCCATTTTTTGATAATAATAGAGGCTTTTCGATAGTCTGTCCCCGTAGGGAGTTTAATCCTTTTCCGTATAGAACATTCTGTACTTGGTCGAATTATGATAGCTTACGCTCAGCACAAGCCCTATCGCCGCAAACAGACACATTCCCGATGTACCGCCTGCACTGAAAAACGGGAGCGGTATGCCGATAACGGGAGCGATGCCGAGTACCATTCCGATATTTACTGTTGTGTGGAATACTATAAGAGCAAATACGCCTATGCAGATAAGTCTGCCGAGAGTGTCCTTTGCGCCGCTTGCGTTTGACAGGATCTTAAGCGACAGAGTCGCTATAAGCACTACTACCAGAAGACAGCCGAGCAGTCCCATAGTCATTCCGATATACGAAAAAATGAAGTCGTTGTGAATTTCGGGAACATAGGTATAATCTCCTCCCGAAAGCCCAAGCCCTGTAAGTCCGCCCGAGCCTAAGGCTATTTTTCCCACACGCTGTTGCATATATATTCCCAGTGCTTCGTCCTCCTGCATCTGTGTGTCCCACAGTACCTGAAAACGCTTCTGCTGGTGCGGCTGCATAAGGTAATTCCATAAAACGTAGACAGCCGGAGGAATAGCCACCGCTATCATTACGAGATATTTCCACGAAAGACCTGCCGCAAACATCATACATATGAAGATGAACAGGAATACCAAAGCCGAGCCGTCGTCGCCCGTCTGCCTTATAAGCAGTGTAGGTATCGCCCCGTGAATGCACAGAAGGATAAAGTGTATCGGCTCGTTCATTCTGTCCTCGACCTTTGACAGATGAACGGCAAGCGAAAGTATAAAAGCGAGCTTCAGTATCTCAGACGGCTGTATCGTCATTATGCCGAGATCGAGCCAGCCTATATCATCTGCGCCTTCACGCTGTATTCCGAGAGGGGTGAACAGCAGTAATGTCAGCCCCATTGCCAGCGGAACGTATATAAACCAAAGCTTCGCCAGATATTTATAGTTGATTGCCGCCAGTGCCATCGCTATTACAATTCCTGCGATAAAGGCTATAATCTGCGTTTTATACTGGCTTGCGGTAACTGCCGAGCTTATATCGTTTTCATAAAGGGTATACTGGATAAATACGGCAAAGAAAGCAATGCCCATACACATGAACAGCAGCAGCTTATCAAGTTTTCCGAAATAGGTCTTAATTTTGCTTAGAATAAGTTTCATAAAGCTGTGTTCCTTTTAATATAAATGCGGTTTCAGCCGCAGTCGATTTTACAATTACAGATAAGTATATTATACTCGAAAAATGCGCTCTTTTCAAGCGAATTGCAAATAAAAGCGTCCTTTACATTAAATTTGCAAATTAAATACAAAAAGCCGAAGAATTATCAACAATTCTTCGACTTTTTCAACAAGTGACATTAAAATATATCCTTCGGCCTTACGGCAAGCAACAGGCGGGATACGCTCAGCATCCCTTTATTCTTATGCTTTCGGTAAATACTGTTTTTGCTTCCGACAGCGACAGCGGACGTGAACAGTAGTAGCCCTGTATCCTGTCAATATCGAACTTCTGCACGGTATCAAGCTGTTCCTTGTCCTCAATGCCCTTTACACATACGGTAAGCTCACGGCATTTTGCCAGATGAATGACCGAGCTTACAAGCTCAGTGTCAAATTCGTCCTCGTGATTCATAAACAGCTTTGCCGGAAGATTCACAAGGTTGACGTATGAGTTTTTGAGGACCTTTAACGAAATATTCCCCGTGCCGTATTTGTCTATGGCAATATTTACACCGAGAGTACGCAGATCGTGCAGGATATGGGTGCTGTCGCTGTAGAAAATGTTGGCCTTTACAGGAATTTCGAGTATCAGCGAGGACGGAGGGAGTGCGCTTTCTTCAAGAGCGTGGCGTACCTGCGTTACTATTTCGGCAGATTGCGGTTCGCCTGCGGTAAGATTTACGCTGACGGTAAAATTCTCAAAGCCTGCGTCCTGTATCTCCTTGCAGAATTCGCACGAACGCTCCATTACCCAGCCGTCTATGACGTGGGATAAGCCGAGATTTTCAGCCATAGGGAACAAAGTTGAGTTAGGAATATTGCCGTACTGATCGTCGTGCCAGCGTACAAAGCTCTCACAGCCGATTATACTGCCGTCAACCGCACTGAAGGACGGCTGAAAACGCAGTGAAAAGCCCCTCATACCGTCGTTTATACATTCTCTTATATGCTGTTCAAGGCTTGCCGCAAACATTCTTGTACGCTCAAGCGAGCCTGAATAGAAAGCATAACTGTTCTGCTTGAATTCTCTTGCACGGTACATTGCCGTGCTTGCCGCCTTGCAAAGCTCCTCGGCGTCCTCGCCGTTTTCGGGATAGAACGCTATGCCGAGACTGCAATGGATGGAATGCTCATCCTCGCCGAATTTCCACGGCTTTGAAAAACGGTGTATCAGCATTTCGACAAGATTTTTAGCTTCATTGTCGGTACAATCCGGTAGATTAAGCATAAAAATCGCATTTGTGAAATAATATACACCAATGTCCTTTACGGGCAGGTCCTTAAGATACTGAGCGATACTGCGCAGCAGCATATCCGAATAGGTGTGACCGTAAACTGCGGACAGAGTGCGTGTGTTGGTGACCTTGAAAGCGATAAGCGAACCTTTTGTATTACGCTTCATTATCTTGTCAAGATCCTTGTTCAGCCTTGCACGGTTCGGAATATTGTAGATAGCGTCATAAAAGGCAAGCTGACGCATACGCTTCTGCGACTGCTCCAGCTTATCCTGCGTTTCCTTACGCATCATAAGCGAGGAGATTATCTGTGAAATGTTGCGGAGCTGTTTACGCTCACGCTGTGTCCAGTTATGCTCCTTTTCAATCGTCTGGAACATTATAAGGCTGTCAAAAGCGCCCGAATTTATCAGCTTGAATATAGCATACGACTTGATACCGAACTTTGCAAGGTCGTTGGTGTCCGTATCCGAAAAAGCCGATGACGTAAGGCTCAGATCCTCACGTATCGAGGTGCAGTCAAGTGCGGTATCGCCGTCTATTTCAAGAGGGAGGTGGCGGTACTTGTAATCCTTGCACCAGCACAACTCCTGAGTAAAATCGTCACGGTCGATTATGGTTATCCTGTCAAGGTGAAAATAATCGCCTATAAGCTCTGTGACGGAGTTTAACGCAATATCTGCGCTTTTGCTCTGCATTATGATAGCGTAGATATTATTCAGCAGTATCTGCTCCTCGACATTCTGACCCAGCAGCTTGTTTGCATTCTGCGAATTGTCCATCTCCGAAAGAACTACAACAAATGCGTTCGCCATACGGGAAACTGTCTGTACAAGCGTTTCCCACAGCTGAATGTTGTCATCGAGCAATTCCTGCGTTTTCGCTCCCAGTATCCACGTTCCGCTGACAAGGTGATTTATGCGGATATTCTTTTTCTTCTGATATGCAAAATCATCGGGAGAAAGGGATTTATGCTGTGTTTTCGGCGCACATATCAGCTTTCCTTTTTCGTCAAATATTGCGGAATAAAGCTGTGGCACGGCAAAAGGACGCTGTATGCTTGTAAGGTAGTCGACATCAAGCACATCGGCAAGACCCGGTGCGCCTTTTTTAAGTTCGGACAGCTTTATGTTGTGCTTTTTGCGGAATTCGTTATATACAAGGTCGTCACCCGCTGTTTCAAGGTAGGTCGATACATCGCACATCGTTCCCTCAAAACGCACAGGCCTGCCGTACTCTGCATATACCGCCTTGCACGAAAGGAAAAACCAGTGATATTCATCGTTCACCATAAAACGACAATGCGCCTCAAAACGCTTTTCCTCGTCCTGTGATACATCGGTGAACATTTCGGTTATCGGAGGAATATCATCGGGATTTATCAGTTCTAAAAGAGAAGGGTAGGTTTTCTCGGAATGTTCGCCCGGGTTTACGGTAAAGGGAAAATCCCGTGAAAAGCCGATTATTATATTTATAAATTTCTGACCGTTGGTGTTTAACTGCACCTTATTCGCCTCCTTGGGCTAATATGTATGTAATAGTTCAATGTGGTAAACTGTTAAAGTGGGGCAACGCAATTAAAATAACTTAAGGCCATACCGCATAATTATTGTCGTACGATTGCGCAGTCAGATTTTTCGTCAGGTTGTATAAATTGAGTGTGGGCAGGCTGGCGCCTGTCAAGCGAAATTTGTGCAAGATGGCGGAAAATATGCAAGCTGAGCGTGCAACAAAGGCGATAGCCGTTAATTATGCGGTATTGCCTTAAATCAAAGGCAGTGAAATATGATTGCTTTACAGATATACACAGTACCGCCATTATGATTTTATTTAATTTTACCATAAAAAAGAACGCAAATCAAGCTATTTTGTAAATTTTCACAACATTTTCGTTTTATTTTTTGATTATATTCGGGAAAAAGCGTCAAAAAAGCCCGTAGCCTAAGCCTACGGGCGCAGATTGTCGATAAACCGATTGTTATAAAAGCCCACACAGTGAAACATATCGCCAACACTGCTTAAAACCGTTTCCGTACCGATAAGGTATTAATAATTTCGTGAGTGTACCGGTGCAACTGCTCTAACAATGACTCTTCAAAAAAACGCTACTAACCTAAGATATATGTACTAACCTGCGGACGTGTAGCGTTAAGCGTTCCTGAACTTACAGGATATACAATGTTCAGGTAGTTTTACAAGTTCCGCCAACACCCCGACGGGGTGGGGGTGTGAGTAAGGAAAGAGGGAGCCACGCTGAGCATTGCTTTAGCAATGCTCCCGCTCCTCACGTCGCTCAAGAGGAATAACTGATTTGGGAGAGAACCTAAGAGTATAGGGCTGAGTCTTGCTTACGCAAGCACTCGGACGTTTCGCTTTGCTTCACTGGGCTGTCAAGTCCAGCGGAGCTTTAGCGGAGTGCACGAGCCTTGCGTAAGCGAGGCTCAGACTTGCACCTAGTCTCTTTGGTTCTTTCCCTCGTTAATATTGACAGGTGCATTGATTTGAATAGCGAACCCGAGAAGTGCTATCTCACAAATAGCACTATCGGTAGCTTATTATCATAGCCAACGCTGAATGATATAGCAGAAGCACATAAAGCAACAGACTTTTTTACAAACATCGCCCGTAGCCTTATCCTACGGGCGATGCTTATAATTTACTCTGCGTCTGACTTATCCGCACTTTCCTGTACCTGCGGCTTACTTACCGAGGCAATATCATTCATATGGCTGACGGTCATAAGATAATCCACCTTGCTTTGTACGCCGTCCTTTGTGGCTGTACCGGTCTGTTCCATTGAGGTACAGTATCCGTCTTTATCAATTGTATACACAACGCTGAAGCTGTCAAGGTCACCGACAAGGCCGAGTTGAGAAGCCATTGAACTGTTGAGCTTTGAAACATCGTACTGCATAGTGATTACTTTTGCGTCCGCTGTATTCTTAACCTCCGAATTTGTCACGCTTTCGGGCTTTATGAATATCATGCCCTCTGCGGTCATAGACATCTTGTTTGTGCGTGTGTAGCATACATAATCCTTGTCACCGCTCACAAGAGTATGCCATTCGCCGTCGGAATAATAGTTGTACTCCGAGCCGTTGTGATATTCATAATATTTTGTCTTGCCGTCTGTGCCGAAATAGCTGTACGATAGGGTATCGCTCTTATCGTAGCAGAATGTCAGCTCCTGCGTAACCGTACCCGTCTGCTTATCCGTAACCGTGATCTCGGCGGAGTACAGTGAAGAATACAGCTTTCGTGCGTTTTCTATATCGCTGTAGCCGTCAATATGCGAATAATCGGCACTGCACGCCGTTATTGACGCCACAGCCGTTAAAGCCGTGATAAATACGGCTGCGATTTTTCCTGTTCTTTTCAATATAATGCTCCTTTGGAATCTGAACAGTAAAGACTGTTAAATAAAAATACAGCGGGTGACCTGCTTTACGCAAAATCCCCGCTGTTTCTTTATAAATGTAATTCTGTCCGTCTACACTTTTCTACACGTCTACACATCGGGTCGTTGCCCGATATACACTACTTGGTCGGGAGTGTGAATTATTCTGCAAAACCGCTTTCAACGAGCTTTACAAGGCCGTCAACAGCAAGCTGCTCATCAGAGCCGTCAGCAATGATTCTGATTGTTGTACCGCCTACAATGCCGAGTGAAAGGATACCGAGAAGGCTCTTTGCGTTTACTCTTCTTTCTTCCTTTTCAACCCAGATTGATGACTTGTACTCGTTAGCCTTCTGGATGAAGAATGTTGCGGGTCTTGCGTGTAAACCTACCTGATTCTTAACGCTTACTTCTTTAACAAACATGATTGGTTACCTCCGTAAAATCGTATTATCTTTCCGTCGAGCCGTCCGCATTGAGATGTTATGCGGTATCTCCGCTCTGTACCTATAGTATATCCAAATGTTCTTTATTCGTCAACAAAGATTTTTCAATTTGTCAATTTTTCTGCGATTATTTTTCACTTTTGTTCAATAGTCCTTAAACATTTCACGATAGTTTGTGTGATATGCACAAAAAACTTTCAACAAAGTATTCAACATACACATTAGTTTTCAACCGTTTTGCTTATTTTGGCTGTTTTACCATTTGAAATGCTTTGCCTTTATGGAAATGACTGTCGCTGAAAACAAGGCTTCTCTGATAGTTCTGCTTTAAGCCTAAATCACAGCCTGCACCTGAAATCATCATAGGAGAACTCTCTTATTTTCCGCATACCGAGCGAGGTATTATAATATATTGACGGCAGAGCCATACCGTTGAACGTGTTGTTCTTTACCATTGAGTATATCGACATATCGCACAGCACAAGGCGGTCGCCCGGTTTAAGCGGCTCGTCAAAAGAATAATCTCCTATCACATCGCCTGCAAGGCAGGTGTTGCCGCCAAGCCGCACAGTGACAGCCCTTTCGCCCTTTTTGCCTGCAATGTTGCCGTTTGCCTGAATGATAACGGGGCGGTACGGCATTTCAAGCACATCTGGCATATGGCAGGCGGCTGAAGCGTCAAGTATTGCTATATCGTCCTCGCCGTTTACTTTTCCGTCTATCACGTCAAGTACCGTTGTCACAAGAAATCCTGCGTTCAGAGCGACAGCCTCGCCCGGCTCAAGATACACCTCAAGCCCGTATTCATTCTTGAAATGGTTTATCACCTCAACAAGCGTGTCAATATCGTAGTCATCCCTTGTTATATGGTGTCCTCCGCCGAAATTTATAACGCTCATCTTATCAAGATATTTGCCGAACTGCACCTCGACCTCCTTTGCGGTACGCTTTAAGTCGTCGCTGTTCTGCTCGCAGAGCGTGTGAAAATGAAGTCCGTCTATTTCGTCAAGAATCTCCTCGCCGTAACGCTTTATATCCTCCTCAAATGAAGCAAGCGTCTGTCCGAGCCTTGAGCCCGGGGCGCACGGGTCGTATATCTCGTGTCCCTCCTGCGTGGAAAATCTCGGATTTACACGGATAAGGCAGTGCTTGTCCTTTACTGCGTCACGGTGCAGGGCAAACTGCCTTATTGAATTGAACACAAAATGTCCTGCGTACTTTGCAAGCTCGTTTATCTCGCTGTCTGTATAGGCAGGAGAGAAAACGTGCGTTTCATTGCCGAAATATTCATATCCGAGCCGAGCCTCGTAAAGTCCGCTTGCGGTAGTGCCGCTGAGATAGCCGCTTATCAGAGGGTAGGTGCTGTACATCGAAAACGCTTTCTGCGCCAGAAGTATCTTACAGCCCGTCATATCCTGTACGCTTTTCAGTATCTCACAGTTGCGTCTGAGATAGCACTCTTCCGTGACATAGCACGGGGTATCCGGTTTGTTTATATCAAAAGTCGGTGTGTTCATATTTTTCTCCAGTCTGTTTCATATTAATAAGCAAAAACTAAGTCTGCAACCGTATTTTAGCACAATGCAAAGGAAAATGCAATATAAAGCCGTAATGAATCAAGGCTGTCCGCTGTCGCACTTTATCCCCTGATAAGTATCCCTCAGCTTCATCTGACGGTCTATGCCGCCCAGTACCGCTATCTTATCTGCACTCCACATCGGCGCAACAAGATATTTTTTATCCGCATCGCCTGTAATGCGCTCTATGACTATATCTGCGGGGAGATATTCAAGCTGTGAGATTACTGTATCTATGTACTCGTCACGGGTGAGCGGAACGTAACCGCCCGACAGGAAGAGCCGTTCAAGAGCGGTGCCGTGATTTATATGAAGAAGGTGTATCTTCACGGCGGCAGGGTGCAGACGGGCGACCTCCTTTGCGGTTTCGAGCATATCGGCTTTTGTTTCGCCCGGCAATCCGTCAATCAGGTGCAGACAGGTGCGTATGCCGGATTCTTGCAGTTTACGGTAGCCCTCCAGAAACTCGTCATAGCTGTAGCATCTGTTGATGATTTGTGCCGTTTTATCGTGGACGGTCTGCAAGCCAAGCTCCACAGTGAGATGGGTCTTGCTGTTTATGTCGCAGAGCAGGGCAATAACATCATCGGGAAGGCAGTCGGCCCTTGTGCCGATTGAAATTCCGTGTACTCCGGAATCAAGCGCCGCCGTGTATGCCTCTTTAAGCGTTGCGACAGGTGCGTATGTGTTGGTGTTTGCCTGAAAGTAGGCTGTAATGAGGCTGTTCGGGTGTTTCTTGTATATACGTTCCTTTTCTGCGGCAAGCTGACGCTTTACGCTGCCGTAGATTTCGCCGTCCGATTTTTCGGTGAAGTAGCCGCTTCCGCCCATACAGTAGATACATCCGCCCGTGCCTTTTGTACCGTCTTTATTCGGACAGGTAAAGCCAGCGTCAATGACCGCCTTGAATACCTTGCTGTTGAACGATGATTTATTATAGTAATTCAACGTGTGATAACGCTTGTTATCATCGGAATATATAAAAGGGTTCGTACTGTTCATAGTTCTCCTTAAGCTGTTAAAAAATTAATGATACACACTAAAACAAATATACCCGTGCAAATGTAATAGCAAAATTAATCAATGCTTTCATATTTCTTAATCAGACTTTACAATTGCGGTATTGACTTTAACACCGGCGGGGTGTATAATAAACTGGTATCTGCATACAGCGGATATAATACAGAGGTATAGACATAAATAAACAGGAGGAAATAATTATGCCATTTTGTCCTAAATGCGGAACAGAGTATCAGGACGGCTCAAAGTTCTGTGCAAAATGCGGTGCAAACCTTGACGGTTCAGTTGCACCTGTTCCGATAAATCAAAAACCGGGCTTCTTTCAGGAAATACTTGATACCAAGGATGTAACATCAACAATGGACGTCAACGATATAAATGCAGGTAAAGCAATGTCGATACTCGCCTACTGTGCGGTACTGGCTTACATACTTGTAACGTGGCTGTTAGGCGATTTTTTTGCTGTGATTGTACTCGCAGGCTTGCTCGTAGCTCCCTGTATCACCGCTAAGAAGTCGGGCTTTGTAAAGTATCACCTTTCGATGATATTCCCGGCAATACTTGCCGTAATGGTAGTCCGTGCTGTAGAAGGCTCGATTGCCGCTTTCTTCTATAATCTTATATCCAATCCCGTATATGATTATATAAGCAACTATGTCGGTATGGTGAGAACAGAAACGGTAATCGGCACGATCGTTGCGTGGGTAATACATATTATATTCATGGCAATACCGGTTCTTGTACTTGTCGCAGGACTTATAAACTCTGCCAACGGTAAAGCTAAGGAGCTTCCGCTTATCGGCAGATTCAAGATGATATTTGAAAAGTAAGCACATACTTAAACAGCCTTCGCTTTTTGCGGAGGCTGTCAGCTTGTCGAAAAAAGTCTGTTTTTTATAAAATAGAGCAAATTATCTATCACTATAAGAACGCTTTGTGGGCTTTGCGTCTCTGCAATCGTGGTCGTTTGTTGTCGGTGCGTCCTGCACCGACCATGTTCGACCACTTGTATGCATCCTTGCATAAAGCCTTTGGGCGTTCTATCTCGGCATCCTTGCCGAAACCCCAAACCCCTTTCCCGGAAAGGGGGAGAATACGGAGACTGGCGTCCCTGCGACCTGCCTTGGGGCTACGCCCCAAACCCCATTTTTAACAACGATAGAGGTTTTTCAACAGCCTGACAGCCTTCGCATTTGCGGAGGCTGTTTTTTTATTCTCCGAATGATATTTTACACTTTTACAGGAAAAATTTCAATACAAAAAGTAAATTTTCTGTCGGAGGAATATTAAATTGTTTGAATCGCTATAATACGGCAATTTTTGTTTTGTTAAGCCTGATCATAAAGATAACGGAAACAAGAGCGGAGACAGCTTCTGCTATCGGGAACACCCACCACATAAGCATATCCGGCGCACCGCCGAGAACAAGCATCGAAAATCCCCACGCTACCGGCAGTACAAGCACAAGCTGTCTTAAGAGCGATACTATGAGCGATTGCAAACCGCCGTCGATCGCTTGAAATATGCCCTGAAACGCTATGTTCGCACCTGCAAATACAAAGCTTATTGTGATAATGTGCATTGCGTCTGTACATAGCCTGAGTGAGTTGCCCGAAAGCGAGAACATCTCGCCGAGAGGTACGGCGAAAATTTCAATAAGTATTGTGCCGAGCGCCATTATTATAAGCGTGTAGAGCATTCCGTACTTTATGCCGTCTTTGATACGGGCTTTGTCTGCCATTCCGTGAGCGTAGGATATAACAGGAGTTATTGCGTCACGCATACCGAAAGCGGCAAACAGGAAGAACTGCTGTACCTTGTAATAAAGTCCGTAGGCGGTGACAGCGTCCACGCTTACCGAGCCTAAGATTACGTTCATACCGTAGGTCATTATCGACATAAGCGCCTGTGCGATTATAGCCGGAAGTCCTATAGAGTATATGCCCTTGATAATTTTCATATCGGGCTTTTTATAATGCGGTTTTTTTACTATTTCCGTGTTGAATTTGATATGAAAGATAAGAGCGGTGACAAGAGAAACTATCTGACCGATAACCGTTGCGAGAGCCGCACCTTTTACTTTCATTTCAGGAAAACCGAGAAGACCGTATATCATTATCGGGTCGAGTATTATGTTGGTGACAGCGCCTGCTATCTGGGCTATCGTCGAAAAAAGCGACCTGCCCGTTGCCTGAAGCAATTTTTCATATATCGAAAAGAACGTGATGCCGAATGACATTGTACAGCATATCGTAAGGTAATCGACCGCCATTCCCGCTATTTCCCCGTCCTGCGTCTGCGTGCGGATATAAGGCTCAACACCGAACAGCCCGACAAGCAGAAAAACGATATATATTATAAGCGCAAGAAATTCCGCATTGCCGGAGGTTAGGCTCGCCTTTTCCTTATCGCTTTGTCCGAGAGATTTTGAAAGCAGAGCATTTGCTCCAACACCTGTGCCTATACCTACCGCCACCATAAGCATCTGCATAGGAAAGGCAAGCGTCAGAGCGTTGAACGCCGCCTCGCCGCCTGTCTGCATATTCGTTACAAATGCGCTGTCAACTATGTTGTAGACCGCCTGCAATACCATTGAGAGTATCACGGGAAGCCCCGTTTTGAGCAACAGCTTTTTTACAGGCTCTGTCCCGAGCCTGTTTACTTTTCCCTGTTCCATATTTATATTCCTTTCTTTTGGCAAAAAAATAAAGCGTAAATCCGTGTCCGGATTTACGCTTTCGCTACTCGACTGTATTTATTTTAGCATTTTGATTTCGTTTTTGTCAAGCCGACAGAAAAATTTCGGAGTTTTTATAACTCTGCGGCGGTAAAAACGAGGTCGATTTGTCAGATATTTTACCACACTATAAATAATAAATATGATAAGCGGCAAAATGACGGTTATTTCCCTGCGCCCCAGTATTTCCTGTCAAGGCTTCTGAAATTTACCGCCGAGGATATATCCTGCCGCCTTATTATCTCGCTTCCTGCAAGGTCAGCGCAGGTGCGAGCGACTTTAAGTATCCTGTCGTATGCCCTTGCCGACAGCCCCATTTTGTCAAAGCAGTCGGAGAGCATCTTCTTTGCGTTTTCGTCCATAGGACACATTTCGTGAAGATATGATGGCGGAATTTTGGAGTTCGAGCGTATTTCCGTACCTGCAAAACGCTTTTGCTGTATTTCTCTTGCTTTCATTATACGTTCAAGTACGGCACTGCTCGGTTCGCCCTTTTTCGCACTGCTTATTTCCTCGTAAGATAACTGCGGCATTTCAACCTGTATATCTATCCTGTCAAGAACAGGGCGGCTTATCTTGCCGAGATAGTTCTGTATCATATTCTGAGAGCAGGTGCATTTTCCCTTCGGGTTGCCGAAGTTTCCGCAAGGGCAGGGGTTCATTGCGGCAACAAGCATAATATCGCACGGATATGACACCGACCCTTGCGCTCTTGATATGGTTATAATTCCGTCCTCAAGCGGTTGCCTGAGCGTTTCAAGCGTCCTGCGGTCAAACTCCGGCAGCTCGTCAAGAAATAACACTCCGTTATGTGCGAGTGATATTTCACCCGGACGTGGGATACTTCCGCCGCCGATAAGACCTACTGCCGAGGCTGTATGTGATACGCTTCTGAACGGACGTACCGTGACTATCGGCTTTTCACGGTCGAGCATACCTGCTATTGAATGTATTCCTGTTGTTTCAATGCTTTCGTCAAAGGTCATCGGAGGAAGAATAGACGGTATACGCTTTGCTATCATGCTTTTTCCCGTACCGGGAGGACCTATGAGAAGTACGTTGTGGAAGCCTGCGGCGGCTACCTCCAGAGCGTGACGGGCGAGTGCCTGACCCTTTACATCGGATAAGTCCTCCGTTTCAAACATCTCTGCGGACGGAACGTAGGGAGGTTCGGGCGATATACGCTTCTTTCCTGTGAAATGGTTTATTAGGTCGGAAATGTGGCTTATGCCGTATACGGACAGACCCTCGACAACGGACGCTTCCTTAGCGTTTTCGGCAGGGAGGAACAGCCTTTTTATACCGCATTTTTTGGCTTCTATCGCCATGCTGATAATTCCGCCCGTGAAAACAAGCGAGCCTCCGAGCGAAACCTCTCCGATAAAGGCACAGTCCGATAAATCGTCGGTTATTATATTGTTTACCGCAAGAATGGCGGCGATTATCGTAAAATCGTACAGTGAGCCGCATTTGCGTACATCCGCCGGAGCTAAGTTGACCGTCAGTTTCTGACCGCTTATCGCTATGCCGATACCTGAAAGAGCGCCTTTTATACGCATTTTGCTTTCCTGCACCGCAAGGTCGCCCAGACCTACTATATCAAAGGACGGCTGACCTCTTGAGGATATTATTTCTGCGGTGACTTTAAAGGCGTTCATACCGAAAAGTCCCATACCGTTTACCTGAGAATACATATTTACACCCGTTTCATATCATTTTAAGTGATTGCTATGTAATAATTATACAACGTTTTAGGTATATTTTCAACAAAAACGGGAATTTTTGATTTCAAAAAATTTAATAATATTTTTACGATTTTATTTGCATTTACGGCGGAAAAATGTTATACTGTTTGGTGAATGGAATTTTAGGTTAGCCACAGCTATATTTACCTAATTTTTAAATACAGCAAACTGTGCTACCGTTTTATACAGAAAGGACAGATTATTATGGCAAACACTACAGAGCTTTATAACGAATGGCTTGAAAAAGCGGTCAAGGATCCCGATTTAAAGACAGAGCTTGAGAGCGTAAAGGGCAAGGACGAAGAAATAAACGACCGTTTCTACCGTGATCTTGAATTCGGCACGGGCGGTCTGAGAGGCGTTATCGGCGCAGGTACAAACAGAATGAACGTTTATACCGTAGGTAAGGCTACTCAGGGTCTTGCAAACTACCTCAAGAACACAGGCAAGAGCGATCTTAAGGTTGCTGTTGCATACGACAGCAGAATAAAGTCTGACGTATTCGCAAAGCACGCCGCTTCTATCTTTGCCGCAAACGGCATTACAGCAAACATCTACACAGAGCTTATGCCCACACCTATGCTTTCTTGGGCTGTAAGAGCGCTCGGCTGTGACGCAGGTATCATTGTTACCGCAAGCCACAACCCTGCAAAGTACAACGGTTACAAGGTTTACGGAAGCGACGGCTGTCAGGTTACTCTTGAAGCCGCTGAAAAGATTCTCGGCGAGATCGAGAAGCTCAATATCTTCGCAGACATAAAGAGCGGCGACTTTGAGCAGTTCGTAAACGAAGGAAAAATCAAGTACATCGGTCAGGATGTTATTGACGAATATATCGCAAACGTTAAAAAGCAGTCCATCCACCCCGAGCTTTGCGCAAAGAGCGGACTGAAGGTTGTTTATACTCCTCTTAACGGTGCAGGCAACAAGCCCGTTCGCCGTATCTTAAAGGAAATCGGCATAAACAACGTTGTAGTTGTTAAGGAACAGGAAATGCCCGACGGCAACTTCACTACCTGCCCCTATCCCAACCCCGAGATAAAGGAAGCTCTGCACTTAGGCCTTGAGCTTTGCAAGACAGAAAAGCCCGACTTACTGCTTGCTACCGACCCCGACAGCGACCGTGTAGGTATCGCAGTTCCCGACGGTGACAAGTATGTTCTGTTCACAGGTAACGAGGTAGGCGCAATGCTGCTCGAATATATCTGCAAGGAGCGTACAGCCGCAGGCACAATGCCTGCAAACCCCGTTGCAGTAAAGACTATAGTTACTACCGATCTTGTAAAGGTTATCGCCGCTAAGTACGGCGTAGAGCTCAGAGAAGTCCTCACAGGCTTCAAGTTCATCGGTGAGCAGATAGGCTTCTTAGAGGCAAAGGGCGAGGAAAACAGATATATCTTCGGCTTCGAAGAGAGCTACGGCTACCTTGCAGGCTCTTATGTAAGAGATAAGGACGCTGTTGTGGCATCTATGCTTATCTGTGAGATGGCGGCATTCTATCGTTCACAGGGTATTTCTCTTGTACAGGCAAGAGCAAAGATGTACAGCGACTACGGCTTCTACTGCAACAAGCTTGATACGTTCACATTCGAAGGCGAAACAGGTATGAAGAAGATGAACGCTATCATGGATACTCTCAGAAACGAAAAGCTTGACGCTGTTGCAGGTCTTAAGGTTATCGGCAAGGCTGACTACAAGCTCAGCGTAAAGACAGACTACGAAAGCGGCAAGACAGAAGAACTCACACTTCCTAAGTCAAACGTTATCACATTCTACCTTGAGGATAACGCAAGCGTAGTAATAAGACCCTCCGGTACTGAGCCTAAAATCAAGCTTTACTACACAACAGTAGGCACAAGCGTTGAAGACGCTGCTGAAAAGCAGGTTAAGCTCTCAGCAGATTTCACAAAGATTGTAGGCTGAACAAGCTGTTAATACACAAGTTTCAGAAAATTTTGAAAAAACTATTGCAAAACAGTTTTGTATATGCTATAATAGTAACCTAAGCGTGAAAGCGCAGTATTCTGAAATCATAGCGAAAGCTGTAATTTAGATTAATTCTAAAGGTCAGGAGGTGACAGCATGAAAGAAGGTATCCACCCTAACTACCAGCCCACCACTATCAAGTGTGCTTGCGGCGAGGTTATCGAAACAAGATCAACCAAGCAGGATATAAAGGTTGAAATCTGCTCGAAGTGCCACCCTTTCTTTACAGGAAAGCAGAAGTTGGTTGACACAGGCGGACGTGTTGACAAGTTCAAGAAGAAGTACAATCTTGACAAGTAATGAAAAAAGAGGATCGTGGTTTTCACGGTCCTTTTTGTTTTAAGCACGGTGTACAGCCGTGCTTGTTTTTTTGCTATGCCTGCATTTGATTCTTTCAAAGGCGAAGGGAGTATTTAGCAAGGCTGTTGCAAAAAAGTAAAAAATCAGCCGTGCATCGCCTTGATGCACGGCTCGGACTGTCGATAAAACTATATAATTTTTGAAAATGGGGTCGCAGGGGCGTAGCCCCCGACAGGGTCTAGGGGCGGTAGCCCCAGTAAAATCCCCCTTTCCCGGGGAAAGGGGGCAGGGGGATAGGGGTAGTGAGTTAGAAGTTTGTTTCAAAAACATACTTTTTCTACAAACTGAGCCGTGCATCGCCTTGATGCACGGCTTTTATGTTATTGGCTGTTCTTTTCAAAGGTCGGCGTACCCTTTGCGTAGCTTCCGTCACGCTGTCTTACAAGCGATTCATTCTTACTGCAGTCGATTATTGCGACCTTGCCGAGAATTTCTCCGCTTTCGTTGCTGAGTATCAGCGTTTCGCCGGTTTTAAGACTGAAATTCGTCTGCATTTTCATCAGCGTATTTTCAGACTTGTTGTTCTTGCAAACTATCGTAAGCGTTGAATGAGGCTTTACGTTGACAGTGGGTATCTTGTAGCGGTTAAGCATATCATCCTTATCTGTAAGATAAAGACCTTTTGTTGATACGTCGTTGTCATTGGGGTTGTAAAGCTCTATCCAGTCCTCATCGCCGCCCGTGTACACTTCGCTTATATACAGCAGATCGCCTGTAGACGATGTTTTTTCACTGCGTGCGTTTATTGTTATCTTGCCCTTTTTAGCCATTGAGCTGTCTATCGTTATCTCACGGTCGGTATAGGTCTTGCCGTTTATCTCCCAGCTTGTGAAGGTGTAGCCCGACATATCCTCGGCTGTCAGCTTTACCTTGTAGGGCGTGAAGTATTCGGCTGTTACCGTATTTGAGTCCTTGACGGTCTGAATGTTCATAGTTAGCTTAAGACCCTTTGCACCGTTCAGCTTTACCTTGTATGTATCGTCCTTGTCGATTCCGAAATTCTTGCAGATATCGCCGAGAATGATATTCGCACGCTTGTCGGCGAATTCTCTTATTTCGTTTCTGCTGTTTTCAAACGTACCCTCATTTGCCCACGTTGAAGTGATGCCCTTGTTCAGAGCATAAAGCTGTTCCTTATCGCTGTCTGCGAGCTTCTGCTCAAGCGTTGCCAGAATATTTTCAGAGCTGAATGCGCCGCCTATAAGGTCGCAGAGGTTGTTTGCCAGCTTTTCACGCATATCCGCACGTTCCATAAGTGCCGAAATAAGCACTGAACCGCCTGCAGGGTGAGTGCCGTTTAAAATCTTGGTCAACGTCCTGTTTGCGTATCCGTCCGAATAAAGTCCCCAGGCAAATTCTGCATCGTAGAAGAAATATCTCCACTTGCCGTCCTGATACTTGCTTGTGACCTCTTCGCCGTCTGACGCAACATACCGCCACGCTTTATAGTTGTTTCCGGGCCAGTCACGGTTGTCGATAAATAACTGCATTGCGAGGTAGTGCATATAGTTGTCTATGTCCACCATAGAGCAGAACTGCTCGAATTTCTTGTCGTCGGTAAGTCCGCTCTTTGCAAGCTCAAGGACTTTGTTATAATCGTCTGCCGCACCTTCTGCATTTTCATCGACTATCTCGCCCTCGGCTTTTCCGACCACCTGATAGTTGTCCTTCGTACCGCCGTAGCGTTCTTCGAGATATGCACGGCTGAAATTCTGATGGAGCCACGCAAAGCCGTAATACTTTCCGTTAAGGAATACTGCCGCAGGGGCGGTCGACTGCGCATCAAGGTAGCCCGACTGCTTCGCAAGCGACATTGAAAGCTCGTCACGCACACCTGCGAATTCTCGGTCGTTTGCACCGTTACGCAAAACTATGCGGTCTATCTTTGTGAGAATCGCACCGTTTTCATCTGTAGCATCGCTGAAGAACGGGTAGCTGAATTTACCCTTGTCCGGGGTATACATAGTTCTTGCTATAAGCTTCCACGATTTCTGGTCAACTGCGGCAGAATATGCGCCTGCAACTCTTGCGCCTGCCTGCTGTGAAACAAGAAGCTCTCCGCTGTTTGAAAAAGCCTCGACATACATAGGCCTTTCGCCTGCCATACCTTCCTGATTCCAGTTTGCAGGGTCGTTTGGCGTGATTTCGCTTTTTCCGTCATACTCGTTTGCCATCCACTCGTCACGGATTTTTCCCGCTACGGCGATGCCTTTTTCATAATCGTAAAGGTTTTCACTGTCGGTCGAAAGTACGAATACATAAGTGCCTTTTTCAAAACGTTCCGACACACCCTCGCCTGTGATATAGCTTTTTGTGAATACTTCGGAAGTGCCGTTCTCGCTTACCGCAATGGCTTTTATCGTCTTTGCGGCGACCTCTCCCGAGCTGTGTACCGTTATGGGATTTGTATATTTGTTTGATTTTTCCGTGGGGGTCTCGCCGTTTGTGGTATAGTAGATCGTTGCCGTTTTATCCTTTGCTTTAAGCTCAACCGATATATCTTTATCGAAAAAGCTGCCGTCGGGGGAGAAGGCAATATCTGTTTTCTGCTTTACCCCGCCGTCCTCGTCCTTTATTATCGGCTGAAGCGGGCTTAACACTTCGGGAAGACCGCCCTCCGACGATAAAAAAGCGTTATAGGTTATTGCGGCGGCTGTACCTACAGCAACCACTGCGGCAAGAATGCCTGCACGTTTTAATGTTCCGCTGTGAATAAACATGATTCCTCCGTTAGAATCCAAGGGTTAATGGCACTAAGCCTGTATAGATTCTATTGTAACAGAAAACGTTGTCAAAATCAACGATAATTACAAGAATTCCGCCAAATATTCCGTGAAAAATCAAATGTAAAGATATGGTAACATATTCAAGGAAAATCTGACATACACTTGTAAAAAAGTAAACACAACGAGGAAGGAACGGTATTTCAAATGACGGAATTTTTACCGGAGGGAAGAAGACTTGCATACAAAGAGAACACGGCGGCATTGCAATCAGCCAGAACGCTTATGCAGGCGGCGGTGTCGGGGGCAATACTTGAGGCTTCGTGTACGGTGTGCGATGCGGAGCATAATATGCACGTCGATCTTGGCTGTATGAAGGGGATAATACCTCGCAGTGAGGGCGCAATAGGCATAGAAAGCGGTGCGACACGGGATATAGCGCTTATATCAAGAGTGGGAAAGCCTGTCTGCTTCAGGATAACGAAGATAGACGAAACCGGAAGCGAGCCGTTGGCGATCCTGTCAAGGAAAGCGGCGCAGGAGGAGGCGGACAGGGAATATGTATCAAAGCTGACTCCCGGTGATATTATAGGGGCGAGGGTGACGCATCTTGAACAGTTCGGCTGTTTTGTGGACATAGGCTGCGGCATTGCGTCAATGATACCGATTGACGCTATCTCGGTATCAAGAATAGTTCATCCTGCAAACAGATTTTCGGTAGGCAATGATATTTTTGCGGTGGTGAAAGGTCGGGATCAGGGACATATCTGTCTTACGCACAAGGAACTGCTCGGAACGTGGCAACAGAACGCAGAACGTTTTGCGGTAGGCGAAACCGTTCCCGGCATTGTAAGGTCGATAGAGGACTACGGGATTTTTATAGAGCTTGCACCGAATCTCGCAGGGCTGGCGGAGCTTAAAAGCGGAATAAAGGTAGGAGATTGCGCCTGCGTGTATATCAAGGCGATTATACCCGAAAAGATGAAAATCAAACTGATAATTGTAAACTGCTGTGATGACGGCTGTGTTCCGCTTGAAGCGCCGTATTTCATTACTAAGGGGCATATTGACCGGTGGGTGTATTCCACTCCCGATGCGCCGAAGTACATAGTTACGGATTTCAGCGAATAGCGGGTGCCGAAGCGGCACGCCAAATTCCGCCTTTGGAATTGTCCGAGCTATCCGCAGAATAGCAAAACGGCGGGTTTACACAAAGCAATAATTAATGAATAAAGCGGTTACAGTGCTACACTGTGACCGCTTTTGTATTATTATCGCTAACTACCCCTCGCCCCACACAACACATTTCAAAAACCGCGCTATCCCAATCACTTTTCGTACTGCAATCGTCTGTGTGCTTATATGGTTTGGCATTTGCACTATCCCACTCGCTTTTCGTACTGCAATCATTTGTGTACTTATATGGTTTCGCATTTGCTCTATCACCCTCGCTTTTCGTAGGGGAGCGGGCTTGCCCCTCCCGTTAAATCGAAGTTATTGATTTTCTCAACATTTTTAATCTGTTAAGTATCAAGGGTAAAACGCAATTCCTTTTTACATTATAACTTTATTAACTTGTTTTTGATAATTGCAGTGATGTTTCGGGAGGGGCAAGCCCCTCCCCTACAAAATTTTCCAACACAAAAATCCGCCATTTGCAATAAACAGCGGATTCTTTATATTCAATTCTCAGCACTCGTCAAAATGGTGTCCGGTAGTAAAGCAATAATGTTTTACGGCACCCACAGCACCCCACCGTGACCGCCATTTCCGCATTATCCCTCGCTCCGCACCAACCCTACCAACACCGCACTATCCCTTGCCATGCACTATATTCTTGGCTCCCTTGTCAAAGGGAGCTGGATTGCGACAAGGCTACTTCTTATTATAAATTGCAACATTTTGCGATTTTATCAACGTTAATATTCACTCAACCCTATCTGTCGCAAGACTGAGGGATTGCTCCCCATCCGCACCATCAATTAGATTTTCCGCACTATCTTCCTCCACACTCCCCAATACAAAAATCCGCCATTTGCAATAAACAGCGGATTCTTTATATTCAATTCTCAGCACTCGTTAAAATGGTGTCCGGCAGTAAAGCAATAATGCTTTAACAGCGCCCACAGCACCCCACCATGACCGCCACATTTTAAATTATCACTCTCTATAAATCCGCCGTTCCACCATCTTCAGCAAATTGCCATCATTTCCAAAGGCGGAACTTGAAGCGGCACATTGCCGCACCGCCAGTAACGTAACCTTCGCCAACCACCAACCGTCAGAACGGCGAACAGTCAGCGGCGACCCGCCGCAAAAAAAGCGGTCACAGCATATCACTGTAACCGCTTTTATTGATTATTGCTTTGTGTAACTTCCGCCGTTTTGCCGTCCTTAAAAGATATATAGCGTTATTAAAGGCGGAACTTGAAGCGGCTCACAGCCGCCCGCCACCTTAGTCCTCAAGCCCCTTGAGCGCCTGAAATTCTTCCTTCTTGATTCTTATCTTGCCGTCCTTGAGAAGCTTTACATCCTCCCTCTTGAATGCCGTAGCGGCGGCATCGGGATTCTTGTCAAGCTTTACCTTGAGTACGCCTGTCAGCAGGTTTGCATCCTCAACGATACCTCTGCCCTCGGCTGTTTCCACAAGAGCGCCGACCTTAGGAGTTATCGCAAGAAGCTCCTCATAGCAGTTCTGCTCATATTTAAGACAGCACATAAGTCGTCCGCAGGTGCCTGAGATCTTTGTGGGATTCAGCGACAGCGATTGCTCCTTCGCCATCTTTATCGACACCGGCTGGAATTCTCCGAGGAAGGTCTTACAGCAGAACGGTCTGCCGCAGATACCAAGTCCGCCGAGCATCTTCGCCTCGTCACGCACGCCGATTTGACGAAGCTCTATTCTTGTACGGTAAACCGATGCAAGATCCTTTACAAGCTCTCTGAAATCCACTCTGCTTTCAGCCGTGAAATAAAATAATATCTTGCTTCCGTCAAAGGTGCAGTCAATATCAATAGGCTTCATTTCCAGCTTGTGATCGGCTATCTTCTGAGCAAAGACCTTCATTATCTCCTGCTCTTTTTCACGGTTCTTCTTCTGCGTTTCAAGATCCTTGTCGGTAGCTATGCGGATTATGCTCTTGAGCGGCTGTACCACCTTGTCGTCCTCGATCTCACGGTTTGCTATAACGACCTCGCCGCACTCAACGCCTCTTGCGGTTTCCACTATAACGTGACTTCCGCACTTGACTGTATTTTTATTCGGGGAAAAGTAGTATATCTTCCCGACATCCTTGAATCTGACTCCTATAATTTCAGTCATTTTTACCCTTTCTTATTTGCCTATTGTAAAACGGCAAACAGCTTTGCAGGTATATATGCCTGCATCAGCTTTACATTTATATTAGTTCCGTCCATAAGCGCAAAACCGCTGAGCACCTCGTACAAGGCATACAGCCTTGCCTTAGTCAGACATAGCAAAGGCTCGCCGCCGGTTTCAAGCACTCTCAGCGACTCGGTCACATTCTCGTACAGTATCGTTATTACCCCGTACAGATCCTCCCTTGTCGTGCAGGCGGTCATTGCAGCTGCGGCCGAATATTCGTCCTTCTTCGATAATGCCTCTGTCACCTTTTTGGCTGTATCATACAGCTTTATGCGCTTTTCGTCAGAGAGTATATCCCGTATCCTGCCCGGATTTGTCCCGTACAGTTCTACCGCCCGTTTCGCCGTGTCACTGTCGTAACCGTTGTATTCAAGACAGGAAACGCATTCCTCCGCAGTCATGTCCGATACCGGTATGCACACGAGCCTCGACTTTATCGTTTCAAGTATCTGCGAGGTGTTTGAACAGGTGAAAATGTAACGGTTATATTTTGACGGCTCTTCTATCGCTTTGAGCAGAACGTTCTGCTGCTCCTCCGTCATTTCCTCGCAGTCCTCATAGATGAAAACACGGGTGTCGCTGTCATTGGGGAGCGTTGAAGCAAAGCATACATTATCACGCACGCTTTCCTTGCTGTACTTTTCGCCCTTGGCATAGATAACATCTGCGTGTTCGCCCGATATGATATTCCGACAGCTCCTGCATCTGCCGCACGGCATATTGTTTTCGGGTTCACGGCACAGATACAGCATAGCGCACCACTTTGCGAAGGTACGCTTGCCTATGCCTTTTTCACCCGTCAGCATTATTCCGTGGGGAAGCCTGTCGCTTTCGGCTGTTTCCGCCAGCAGAGCAGTCTCACGCTGTTTGCCGAACAGCTTTATGCTGTCACAGCTTGCATTGCTTGCAGACATCAGACTTTCTCAAATCTCTCTATGTTCGTCACAAAGATAGTCGCACCGCCGACAAATACCTCGACAGGAAAGCTGGTGTAGCTTCCTACGCCGTATGATGCGGCAGAAGGAACAAACTGCTTTCTCTTGTGCGAATGGTCCTTGATAATCTCGATTATCTCGTCTATCTTGTCGTCCTCAGAGCAGATAAGAAATGTCGTGTTACCTGACATTAAAAATCCTCCGGTCGAGGCAAGCTTGGTGGCCTGAAAGCCAGATTTTGTAAGTGATGACGAAACTGAATGAGCGTCATCGTTATTTACGATTGCATATATTAATTTCATAAAGATTACCGTCCTTTCTGTATCGGGCTATCCTTGTGAGTTTGAATTTCGAAATAATTATAACACATTTTCTGTATAAAGTAAAGGCAATACGCATAAACTTCACCGCAAACTTTTGATACGGACCTGTTTTTTTGCCGCGGAAATATCCGTTTTTGCGAAAAGCTCACCTTCAGCATAAATCATCAGCGTGACGGTTTTCTGCATATTGTCCGTAAACGTACACTGCAAGCGGTTTCACGGCCTGTTTTTTGCAAAACTCATTCATCGTTTTTCATCACCTGTGATTTATGCCTGTTTTTTTTCGTCAGACAACTATCGGAATATCGGCTATTCCCTTGTCACGAAGTGCCCTTGCGGCGTCTATCGTGACCACCTCGCCCGGCATTATAAGCGGGATTCCGGGCGGACACGGTGCAACCGCACCTGCACACACCTTGCCGACCGTCATCATCACAGGCAGTCTTACCTTTCCCGAGAAGTACGCCTTCGCCGGCGAGCAGGCGGTCTGCGTCCTGATATGGACAGGCGGCGAGGGCAGGCTCCTTACGAAAACCGACCTTGGCGTATTCGCCCTCAGCACCGTCTTTATCGTCTCAAAATCGACATCCGTCGAGCCGCTTCCGAACAGCAGTACACAGCGGTATTCGTCCGCATATTCGCACTCTATGCCGAATTCCTTCAGCATCTCAGCCATAGCAAAGCCGGTCGAATGCACCGCCGCACAGTCGAATGTTACCTTCATATAATCGCTCTGGCTCAGCACATATCCCATATCGGCGCAGTGCCGCTTCAGCGCCGTTACCTTGTTGCATATTTCCGCTATATGAAAGGGTTTCTCGGCTATTGTACGGTTGCATCTGTCAAGGCTGTCAAGGATAAGATAGCTCGGGCTTGAGGTCGCCGTGAGAGCCATCGCCTCCTTTGCCATAGCGCAGTATTTCTCGTTTGCTATATGCAGATACGCTCCGCCCGTAAGCACGGGGAGCGTCTTGTGGGCGCTGTCCGCGCACATATCCGCACCGAGCGTCATCGGGTGCAGATCGACAGGAGCAAATTTCAGATATGCGCCGTGTGCGTTGTCAACCAGTAAAGGTATACCGTGCGAATGGCACACCTCCGCTATAGCGGAAATATTGCTCATACCGCCGTAATAATCAATTGAATTTATAAATACCGCAAGCGTTCTTGAATTGATTTTTGCCTCTATGCTTTCGGGAGTAACGGCGGCGCTGAGGTATTCTTCGGGATATACCCAGGATGGAATAAGCCCCAGCAGGATGCAGGAATTTATAAAGCTGCGGTGCGAATATCTGCCGGCGATAACGTGATCCTTGCTGTTGCCCCTCAGCTTTGCAAGGGTGAGCATTGTCTGTATCGCAAGCGTACTTCCCGAGCAGGAGTACAGCGTTCTCTTACTGCCGAATAGCTTTGATGCGTTTTTCTCGCTTTGTGCTATTATGCCCTTTCCGCCGTTTGTATCGGTGTCATAAAGGCTGTCCGCTCCGTCAATTTCGGTAATGTCAAGCGGATCCTCCGTTCCCTTATGCCCCGGCATATAACAGCGTATCGTATGACTTTCACTGTTCTTTACAAGAAAATCGTGTATCGGCATTGCCATTTCTTCGGCAAAATCTGAAATTTCCATATACTCTCCTTCTTAGTGCGTCTGTCCTTTTCCCGTTTGGATAAGCAAATATCCCATATCAGTTATTATTCTAACATATTCTGACGATATTTTCAATTTTTTTGCGATAAAAAACAGAAAAAAGGTTGAATTATTCCGGAAATTTAATTATAATTATAATCAGCAGTAAATATATTATCGAATTTCCGATAAAAAATCGGTATCAGCAAAAATCAAAATACGGAAAACCGAAAAAATCAAAAAAGCTATGTAAACCTGTACGGGTTTACGAAATTTATGGTACGATCAGTGATATTTTTAATGAAAGGGAGTAAATAAAATGGCGGCACCTAAAAGAAGAGGCAGACCGAGAAAAGAAGAATCTGCCGCAAAAAATACAAGCGAAAATAAAAAGACCACGGCTAAATCAGCCACAGCAAAGAAAACTACGGCAAAGAAGCCGTCAGCATCTGCTAAAAAGACACTGAAACCGCAGGGAGATACGGTTTTTGCACTTGATATAGGCACAAGGACGGTCGTAGGCGTGCTGGGCTTTATGGACGGCGATATTTTCCGTGTGACCGATACCGAGAGCGTTCCGCATCTGAAGCGTGCAATGATAGACGGACAGGTAGAGGATATTGAGCAGGTAGCAAAGGTAGCACGCACCGTAAAGGAAACGCTTGAGCAGAGAAACTCCATCAGGTTGACAGAGGTTTCTATAGCCGCCGCAGGCCGTGCGCTCAAGACCTACCGTGTGTCGATGGATTTTGACGTTTCGGATAAGAACACTATCACAGCGGATATGGTACGCACGATGGAGTGCGAAACGATACAGAAGGCACAGAAAGGGATAGATGAGAAGTACAGCAACGAGGATGCTGTATTCTACTGCGTGGGTCACTCGGTAGTGCATTATTACCTTGATGATTACGCAATGGTAAACCTTGAGGGGCATAAGGGTGACAAGGTCACTATAGAGCTTATCGGTGCATTTCTGCCCGAGGTCGTAGTAGAGGGTCTGTATGCCGCTACGGACAAGACGGGGCTTAAGGTAAAGAGTATGACGCTCGAGCCTATCGCCGCAATGAACGTTATAATCCCGCCGGAGATACGGCTTATCAATATTGCTCTCGTGGATATAGGCGCAGGTACGTCTGATATTGCGATAGCCCGTGACGGCGCTATAGTAGCCTATGCGATGGCAACAGTTGCAGGCGATGAGATAAGCGAGGATATTGTAAGGAAATTCTTCGTTGATTTCAATATGGCGGAGAGCATGAAAATACAGGCGAGCGGCGACACGGACAGCATTACATACCGTGACATTTTCGGCAGGGAGCAGACAATATCTAAGGCTGATTTCTTCGAGAAATGCAGTCCGTCCGTTGACAGCCTTGCGGATGTGATAAGCCAGACGGTATGCGACGCAAACGGTCAGAGCCCTGCCGCAATGTTCCTTATAGGCGGCGGAAGTATGGCTAACGGCCTTGCGGACGCACTTGCGGACAAGCTCGGAATAGATCACGGAAGGGTCGCTGTAGGCGGTCAGGAATTTATGAAAAACGTTGATGTGGGCGACAGGAAGCTGGGTCCTGAGTATGTAACTCCTGTCGGCATTGCGGTCACTGCCTGCACCAATATGGCGTATGATTTCTCGACAGTTACGCTAAACGGCGAGCAGGTAAGGGCGTTTGATACAAAGTCGCTCAGCGTATTTGAGCTTCTCGGCTCGGCAGGCTTCAAAACCTCTCAGATAATGGGACACAGCGGCGCAGGGCTTAAGTTCATTCTTAACGGCGAAACGAAGATACTCAAAGGCACTGCGTTCACTCCTGCGGTAATCACTGTAAACGGCAAGCCTGCCGCACTCACAACAAAGATAAAGCAGGGCGACAGCATAACGCTTACGCCTGCGGTGAACGGTGAAAACGCACACGCATTTGTCCGTGATTATGCGGACGATATTTCAAGGGTAAGCGTCATATTCTGCGGTGAAAATGCGGTAGCCGGAAAACGTGCCTACGCAAACGGAAAAGAAGTAGGCAAGGACTATGAGATACAGCCGCTTGACAATATAGAGATACACGATGCAAGAACGCTCGGAGCGTTCCTTATGCAGTACGGCGGAGATACGCAGACCGCAACCGTATATGTAAACGGCGAGGAAAAGCCCGAAAGCTATGTTCTTTGTGACGGGGATATACTGGGCTTTGATAAAGGCTCGTCTTTTGAAGCGGTACAAGCCGCCGTTGCCGCTGAGAGCGCATCGGGAGTGCAAACGGCTGAGGATATACAGACAGCGGAGCAGGGAAATTTTGTATCCGTAATCTTCAACGGCGTTCCGAACGATCTTCCCGAAAAGGAGAGCAAAACTCCGTATATGCTTATAGACCTGTTTGAAAGAGCGGATATTGATATTGAAAATCCCACACGCAGACTTGTGCTTACGGTAAACGGTAAAAGTGCAAAGTTCACCGACAAGATACAGTCGGGCGACATTGTGGTAATAAAGCAGGAGGACTGACTTGCATATCAGGAAACTAACGGCACTCACGCTTGCCGTCATAATGCTTGCCGGCTGTTCGGAAATCGACTATTCATCAGTGGCTTCCGATAACAGTGCGGATACCTCGTCAAACGGGGAAACATCTGTACCGCAGGCGAGTATTGTGACCGAAAATAAAACCAAAGAATACAAAATCAACAAATCAAATTTCAGCTATGTTCTTGAAGCGGAAAAGACGGAAGGTACAAAGCTGATCTCGGATGACAGAAAGTACAGCGGCGAGGGATATATCACAGTGGGCGCTTACAAATCGGTATCGTTTGATATGGAAGTGCCTTCGACACAGTTTTACGATATTGCGATAAACGCACTGTCCGATGACGGCGGAAGCATCACTCTTATTGTTGACGGCGACAAGCAGATAAACAGCGAAAACGGCAGCTATAAACGTATGAACGGCGAGCTGTACGGAGCGTATAACATAGTGCAGAGCGATACGTTTGAGAGTCATTCGTTATGTCCTGTATATCTTACGCAGGGAACGCACAGGATAACTCTCCAGACGGTAAAAAACAGCGTTTCGTTGGACAAGATAACTGTAAAGAACACAGAAAAAGCGGACGAAAAGCGTTACTCGCAGGCAGGAACGTGGATCTCGGGCAAGGATGTAAACACCGACCGTATTGAACTTATGGATTATCTCAAAAGCATTTACGGCAGGAAAACGCTTACGGCACAGGCCGTAACGCCTAACACGAATACCGAAATTGACGCAATCGTAAAGAACACGGGACGGTTTCCTGCGATAAGAGCGAGCGATCTAAGATACTATACGGCAAGCGGTGCGAAGCTTGTGAAAAACAACACGGATATTCAGCTTTCACAGGAATGGGCGAAAAACGGCGGTATAGTGTCATACACTTGGTACTGGTATACGCCTATAGGAAAGACTACCTTCTACCGTGAAGAAAGCACATTTGACATCGGTGCGGCTGTAAGCGACTATGAGGATCTTGCGGTAATGAATGAGGAATCGCTGGCACAGCTTCTTGAGGACGAAACGATATCGGAGGAATGCTATGCTGTGCTGTCGGATATGGACGCAATAGCAAAACAGCTTTCCGTTCTCAAGGACAGCGGTGTTACGGTGCTTTTCCGACCGCTGCCTGCAAGCAGTGCCGGGCTGTACTGGTGGGAAAAGAACAGCAAGACTTATAAATGGCTGTGGCAGACTATGCACAGACGATTTGACGAACTGTACGGGCTGTCAAACCTGCTGTGGATATACACGGCTGATATTGACCCTCAGATGTTCCCCGGTGACGATTATGTTGATATAGTCGGCTGTGACGTATATGACAATACCGATACCGCTCATCTTGCGGCGATGTATGCAACGGATTCATTATCGCTGAACAAGCGTATGCTGGCACTCACGGAGTGTGCCGTATATCCGGACCCTGACATAATGGCAAGGGATAACGCAATGTGGCTGTGGACGGCTATGTGGAACGGTAAATATCTTATCAACGAAAGCGGAGAGCTGACGGGCGACTATATATCGGTAGAACAGCTGAAGAAATTCTACAATCACGAGGCTACTGTCACAAGGGACGAAATAGGAAAACAGAAAGAATAACAGGCGGTGAAACAAGGTGAGCGGAAAACAGAAGATATACGATAAGCTGATAAGCGGCAACGCTTCCGTACAGAACCGTTATTTTTCCTTCGTTTCATCTCACAGCAGGCTTCACGGGGTAATGCCCGCAGCGGCGTGGGGGTACGCATTGCTGCTATATCTTAAGTACAGCGTGTTTCATTTTCCCGACAGGAAATTCGGAGAATACTCGCTGTCGGCTGAGGAAACGGCGGAGCTTTTGTGTAAAGCAGATGTAGTATCGTTTGATATTTTCGATACGCTGATTTTCCGCAGTGTTTCCCCAAAAGAAGTTTTCGACAATACGGGCAGAACGCTTGGCATAGAGAATTTCGGCAAAATCAGGACTGACAGTGAAACTGAGGCAAGAAAAGAAAAGAAAGAGCCGTGCATAAATGATATTTATCGTATCATAGCCGTGAAAGCAGGGCTTACGGACAAAGCCGCCGAAGAAGCCGTGAAAGCCGAATGCGATGAGGAAATTTCGGTTTGCCGTGCCGACCCGTTTATGCTTGATGTGTACGGCAGGGTAATCTCCTGCGGAAAAACGGTTATTATCACGACCGATATGTATCTTCCTGAAAGCGTTATTTCAAAGCTGCTTTGCGACAACGGGTTTTGCGGTTATGAAAAGCTCTTCGTTTCGTGCGAATACGGGTGCGGAAAATCGGACGGAGGGCTGTATCGGATAATTAAAAACGAGTACGGCGGCAAGAGGATCGTTCATATGGGGGACAATTATATGAGCGATGTTCTGACGGCAGGGAAAGCCGGGTTTGAAGCGGTGTATTATCGCAGAAAAGCATAGATAAAGTGAAATCCGACAGGGCGTTCCTGTCGGATTTCGGTTTGTAGAAAAATTATTAATGTACTTCTATTATATCTTCTGGTATTTATCTATGACAACAAGCTACCGATAGTGCTATTTGTCGGACAGCACTTCTCGGGTTCGCTATTCGAATGGGTACACCTGTCAATATGAACGAGGGAAAGAACCAAAGCAATTAGGAAAACAACTTCTAAGCAATTACAATCCCAACCATAGTTGGCTCGGCTTGACCGAGAAACAGAAGTTCACCCCTTTTAAATGTTAGATGGTAACAGCGTAATGATGGTGCTATGGGAAAACAATCCCCACCGTCACGGCTCGGATTTGTTTGAGAGATATTAAAGACAGATTTTCTGAACTTTGTATTGATAAAAGCCTAACTTTTACCAGCCGTGCCACCTCCCCTTTTTCGAGGGCGGGCATGGATGCCCGAAGTTGAACGCCCAAAGGCTTTGCATGGACGCAAAGCCAACAGAGCGTTCATTAAAAGGCAAGGGTGTTGGCGATTTTCGAGGGATAGTGCGGTTTTTTAAAAAGATTATTGTCGTGCAGTTGTAATGATGTACTCACGAAATTATTAATACTTTGTCGGTACGGAAAGTGTTTTAGGCGGTGTTGGTGATATGTTTAACAGTGCGGATTTAATAATAATCGGCTTTTCGACAGAGTGAAATCCGACAGGTTGTTCCTGTCGGATTTGTTTTTATATGCCTTCAAAATCCCATTCGGGAGTATACTCGAAGGTAGCACTTTCTTTATCCTGCGTGTAGCCGTCAAAGCCAAGCTGAGCGGCGTAATCGGTGACCGAGTTATATTCAAAAGTGGTAAGTCTTCTTGAAAGATTTTTTATTTCAAGGGCTTTTCCGCAAGGTGTGTACTGGCGCATAAGGCTTATCCTTATATCGCTTACAGGAACGGTGGCTTTAAGTATATCAAGCACCTTCATACTGTCGTGACGGCAACCGGGAAGTACGAGGTGACGGACAAGAACACCCTTTTTCATCATACCGTTTTCGAAAACCTGCACTTTTCCTGTCTGCCTGTACATTTCCGCAATTGCCTTTACCGCAACGGAAGGGTAGTCGGGTGCGGAGGAATATTCACGGGCAAGGTCGGGAGAAGCGTACTTGAAATCGGGCAGGTAAATGTCAATCAGCCCGTCAAGCATTTTCAGCGTTTCTACCTTTTCGTATCCGCCGCAGTTATAAACTACCGGTATATGAAGCCGTGGCTTTATGCTTGTCAGCACTCCGGCTATAATATCGGCATAATGGGTAGGCGTTACAAGGTCAATGTTATGCGCACCTTTTTCCTGAAGCTCGAGCATTATTTCACCGAGCCTTTCCGGTGTTATTTCCTTGCCGTAGCCGTCACGGCTTATGGGCATATTCTGGCAGAATATACATTTCAGCGAACAGCCGGAAAAGAATATCGTTCCTGCGCCCCTGCCGTCCGTTCCGGAAATGCACGGCTCTTCTCCGAAGTGGAGTGACGCTTTGGCTGTTTTAAGTCCTTTTACGGAGCAGGCGCCTGTTGTTTTACTGCGGTCTATACGGCAGTTGCGTGGGCAAAGTGTACATAGTGGCATATTGTTCTCCTTTAAAAAACCGCTCCTGTTACGGAGCGGTCAATTATCTGCATATTATTCCGATGTTGTGGTACCGGAGGATGCTGCGGAGGAGGTTTCATTATCGGCTTTACTGTCGGCTGAAGAAGCGGAAGCATCGGACGATGTTTCTTCTTCCTTGGTGATGTTCAGCTTTTCGTAATCATATTCGTAATTTACGGCACTGCGCCATTCCTCAAGTATAGCGTTGGTCTTTTCGCTCTGACGTGAGGTCAAAAGCTCTTCCCTTACGGTCTTCCTGTAATCGCTTAAGTCGCTGTCGGTAACCTTTGCATCGCTTACATACTTTACGATATAATATCCGCTGTCGGTGGGGATAAGTCCGCTTATATCGCCCGGCTTTTCAAGGGCGAAAACTGCATCGTAAAGCGCATCGGAAATAAGACCCTTTGAGTTCAGCACGAGTATCTGTTCGCCTGCGGTAGATTCGGAATATGCACTGCTGTATTCCTTTACCACTGCGTCAAAGTCTGCGCCATCTGCGGTAGCCTTTTTAAGTGCGGCATCAGCCTTTTCCTTTATCTCAGCTAACTTTTCGTCACGCTTCTTGTCGATCTCTGCGTCATCTGCGCCGCTCTCGTTTCTTGCGGCATTTATCTCGGCATAATCCGAAGATGCAATGCCTACGGCTATATATTTGATATAACGTGCGTCTTCGGGTATCCATACCTTTTTGTACTCGGAGTCGGTGGCATAGCTTGAAGCGCTCTTTTCGTACGCCTGCTTAGCCTCTGCTTTGAGCTTTGTGATATAATCATCGACCTCAGAGTCGGATACGGTAACATCTTTAAGAACATAGTTGTTGACTTTTTTCTGTATTGCCGTGTTGGTCTGCCACATCAGGAATGTTTCCTCGGTAAGACCGAAGCCTGCAATATATTCATTGAAAAGTTCTTTTTCCTTTTCAAGAATCTTTTCATCATTGGCGCTGTCCTCTGTGCCGGAGGTATCATCGGTGCTTATGCCGAGTGCGGTCTTCGCCTTTTTCTCGAATGAGGCGTACCAGTCGCTGAGATTCTTTGTATAGGTCTTTTCGACCTCAGCCATTTCTTCTTCGGTAAGCTGATCAAGTCCCAGCTCCTTGGCTTTTCTGAGTATCAGCTTTTCGTTGGTCAGCATATCTATTATATTCTTTCTGTACGACTGAGCGTAGGAGGCATAAGCGGAATTTGTTTCGTCAAGGCCGTAATTTGCTATGGTGAAGGAATACTCGGAATAGAAATCCTTGAATTTGACCTGATAATATTCCTTTTCTTCATCCGAAAGCGAGTCTGAGGTGGCCCATGCCACGATGTCGTCGTCTTTTGCCGTCCAGATGTTTTCAACGCTTGTTGTGCCGCTGTCAGTACCTGATGTAAGAATGCTGTCGCTGCAGCCGGAGAACATCATTGTACAGGCGAGTATTGCGGCTGTCGCCGCTGTTTTTTTCTTCATTTTTATTAGATCCTTCCTTAAAATGTGCAGTAGGATATTTGTGTAAATTGCATAACGTACTGCTGTGACTATATAAGTATATCACAAATTTTCAAAAAATCAAAACAAATTTTCGAAAAAGAGGGTGAATTTTTTGTGAAAATGTGTTATAATTATATCCGATATAATGAGATAGCTGTAAAATCGGATTTTATTGCTGTCTTTTCTGATTTTTCCGGAGGTAGATTTAAGTTGAAAAAGCTATCAAGATATATAAAAATACTGGCGCTTGCCTTGTCGGCGGTACTGACACTCTGCGCCTGCTCGGGCGACGGTGCAAGCTCGGGTGAAAGCTCATCGGCACCTGACTATTCGCTTGATACATCCGCCAAGGTCGGATATGTATACAATGAAGAGATTTCAAGGGACAACATGACATATATGTTTGAGAAAAGCCGTAAGGATATTGAAACGGCGCTCGGTCTTGAAACCTGTTATGTTGACGGCGTTGCGGTGTCGCAGTTTGAAAATGCCGTAAAAGCGCTCAAAAACGAGGGCTGCAGTATCATAGTATCGGCATCGCACGTTTTTGCAAACTCGGCGCTCAGCTATGCGAAAAAGGATAAGGACATATATATACTGAGCTACGGCGGCACGGCATCGCTCACGAACCTTACAACGTTCCGTCCGAAGCTGTATCAGCCTGCGTTCGTCTGCGGAACGGTAGCTGCGTGGAATTCGGCATCTCACAAGATAGGAATAGTCGCAGACGATCTTATGTACTGCTCAAACGGTGTTATAAACGCATTTATCCTCGGAATACAGCAGATATACAAGGAACGTGAAACGGATGTCGAAATAATCTATGCGGAAACCAAAGCACAGACGGAAACTGCGGTAAATACGCTTGAGGGCAAGGGCTGTGATGTAATATTCTCATATCAGTCGGATGATTACTGTATGTACTACTGCGATTCGATCGGAATGAGGTCGATAGGCTTTACAAACGATATGGCTTATTCGGCTCCGAAATACGGGCTTGTAGGGTATTATCTCAACTGGGCTACGTTTATCACGGACACGGTGAGAACCTGCATAAACGATAACTTTATGGCGGAGGTTTATGTCGGAGGCTTCAGTGAAGCGTTTGTGAAGCTGACACCTTATTCTGCCGCCTGCAAGAAGGAAACGCTCACCATAGCGGATACTCTTTATGACTATGTAAAGAAAGGCAAGGCGAAGATATTCGAGGGCGAAATCCGTGACAAGGACGGCCTTGCAAGAGTGGGTGCGGGAGCAACGCTTGACGATATGAAGGTGCTGGCGATGGATTATCTTGTTTACGGAGTAACGTATATAGATAATATTATCGACCCTGTGCCGAATCCTACAACATCAGACCTTATAGTGAAGAAGGAGTATGTTTCGTAAGGCGGACTGTGCTGTAACAGAAAGCCGATAAGGGCTGAGGCGGTGCGGATGCCGGAGATTCTGATAAATTACGCCGATGAGAAAATCATCGGCGTTTTTGTTTGTGGGGAGGGTGACAGGACACAGGATGCAATTGCCAAAGTATAGCAGGGCAACGTTCTTATATGAACAATATGCGTGATATTGCACAAAATATTAAATATAAATACGGCAGAAGTGGTTGATTTTTTCTAAAAATGTGATATAATAATATAAAAATATAATAAAATCATCGGAGGGAAAAATGAACGATAAAGTCATTAACGAAATCAAACTGATCAGTTTCTATCAGTCGCTTCCGGACGAATTGCTCGGAAAAGCAATTGCAAATCTGGATGCAAACAGACATTACAGGCGGGGTCTCTCAAAAATAAAAAATAATGCAGAAAAAGTAAGTATGATTATGAGAGAACCGGCTCTGAGAAAGAGCATGACATATAATGTTTACGATTTGGTCAAAGAACAAATTCCGCTTTCGATTGAAAACGCAGATTATGACACTATTGTAAGCTCGATAAACGAGGAAAATAAAAATTTGTATTGCATTTTCTTTTTCAGATGGTGCTATGAATATGATAAAAACGGAGAAAGCAATGATAGATATTTCGGGCAGTTCGTTAATTCGGAATTACCCGATGTTTCGCCGGACAAAATTCCGATGAAGCATTTCGTACTCAATAAAAACCCGTTAAAGAACAATATGCCTGAAAGCACGACTGCCGATAAAAATGAATCCGTAAGCGAAGTGCTTTCCGAAAATGAAGATAATGTATATATACAAACAAATAAAACCGCCGATGCCGACGCCGATGCCGATAAAACTGAGCTTGGCGATGATGTATCTGCCGATAAAACGGACAAAGCTAATGAAGATGCGGTAAACCGGAAGGAAAATACAATGGTACTGATAGGTCATATAGAAAAAAGGAATACTTTTTATAACTTTTTCCCCCAGTTTGAACTGAAAGACGGAAAAATAGAAGAAATCTCGCCTGCTGCATTAAGGCGTAATTATCCGGATATCGGCGGAATCAATCTGTCTATATCCTACTCTGACAGCACAGCTAAGTATTTTCAGGACAAGAAGATCGATAACGATGACGACACTGTCATAACTAATGCTTATATCGTAAAAATAGACAGCTATTATCTTGATGACAATAACAACGATATATATAAAGTCAAGCTTAATTTATCAAGAATCGTGCATGACGGCATAGCGCTTGACAAAATTATCATTCCTGCTTGCAAAAACGATATATATAAAGTGGTTAATTGCGAATATACCAATAAACCGTTGGTTGAAATGATGGACGGGAACGTGACGCTGACTAATACTAATATTGCCGAAAACGAAAATGTGGTTATGCTCTACAACGGAAAATACTATGGTCCTTACAAAGCAAAACGCAGAATAGGTGACGGTAAATACTACATAAAGCCCGATATTACCAATTACCTTGTTCCTTTTTATCCGAACGAGCAAGTTCAGTGTTTTGAGCTTGAAAAGCAGTCGTATTATGATGATCCGACAGAGACACAGTTTATATATGCGACAGGTTCCCGGCAACAGGCTGACATTATTCCGGACGAGGTCCTGCTGAAAAGTGTATCTGAGAATATTTCATTGGAATCAGCAACCGAAAGCCCGGACGAATTTATCAACAGCTATATGAATATGCCTTTTGTATCCACACTTCCTGACAGCGTTGCACAGGAAAGACTGGAAAGGTTGCAAAGGATCATTTCTGACACAGAGGCTTTTTCTGATATAAAGCAGGAGCTGTTGAGCAGTTTGCTGAAATCACTTCCGGATACGGCAAGCAATCTGTCTAATCAGATGGCTACGGAATCGCAGGAATATAAGGATCTTCAATCTCAGTATCTGGATGAAAGAAACAAGAACGAAGAAAACGAAAAGCTGATCCAGAAGCTGAGAAAGGATAATCAGGAAAAGGAACAGAAAATAACCGAGCTTGACAGCGGTGATTTTAAAATTTCGTCCGACGAAGCCGAAAAGCTGAAGGAGGAATTGAATGAATATAAAAGAATGGTTACAGATATAACCGAAGCCGAACAAAAAATCAAGAAATTGCGAGATGAACAGTCAACTCTTGAAACGAATAATGAATATCTGAGAAAGAAGTCACTGGAATATAATGACGAACTGCTTTCAGCGCAGGATAAAGTCAGCAATGCGATTAAAACAGGTATAGAAAATGTTGCATCAAGAGCATTTGATCCGTTTTTATCAAACAGAATGATGAGAGAAGCCGCATCGTGGGACGCAAAAGAAGAAAAAGATATTTATGCGTTACGTTCGAACGAATTATCGAAAGTACAGCCGTCATCGTTATACGGTGATGATCTGATCGATTATATTGTTGATTATGTAAGTGCCAAAAGGGATTACAGCCGAAACGATATAATTAATATTTTCACATGTGTTACGCAGAATTTCCTCACCGTTTTTTCCGGAGAACCCGGAACAGGCAAAACGTCTATGTGCAATATAATAGGTGATATACTTGGTCTGAATCAGTTTGGTAAGGATATAAACAGATTCGTTTCGGTTTCGGTAGAAAGAGGCTGGTCTTCGAAACGTGATTTTATAGGATACTACAATCCGCTTACAAAAAAGTATGATAAAAACAACAGTAAGGTTTTTGACGCTCTGCAGACGTTGGATCTCGAAAGAGATAATTCACAATACCCATATCTCATTACCCTGGATGAAGCAAACCTCAGCCAGATGGAATACTACTGGTCTGATTTCATGCGCCTTGCAGACAGGACATCCGAGCTTGATTCATATATCAACATAGGCACTGAAAACGACCTTTTTGTTCCCAGAACATTACGCTTTCTGGCAACTATCAATACCGATCAGACGACAGAATCGCTTTCGCCCAGACTTATTGACAGAGCGTGTATAATAAAGCTGCCTGAAGCAAAGCTGAAAAAGAACACAAACACAGATATGCCGGGTGAGCATATAACCTGGGATGCATTATATAACGCATTTGCAAAGGACGATGAACTCAGCACTTCGACTGAAACCGCTCTTGAAAGCATATATGGCACATTTAAAACGTTCGGTATGAGTGTAAGTCCGAGAATAATGCTCAGCATAGAACAATACATCAAGACAGCCCAGAGTCTTATGACAGGCGGCGATAACGCACTGGCCAGAGAGATTGCAATAGATTATGCGGTTGTTCAGAAATTACTTCCGAAAATCAACGGATATTATTCTGACTATGAGCAATTCTTCAAATCGATCAAACAGCTTTGTGAAAAATATAATCTCAATAAGACATCATCCGCAATAGAGAAAATAGAAGAAGCGCAAGGTCACAATATGGGATACTGCCAGTATCTTATATGAGGTATGATTCATATGGACAGTATTGAAATCACTCTTATCACAGAAGAGCACGGTTCTGTGATTATCCCTTTGTATCTCGGTGAAGAAGAAACATTTTCGGGTGGTGATTGCGTATTTAATGATGAAGTTTACACGTTTTCGATTTCTTCGGGATACGGTTTTCCGACAAAACTTTTTGTCAATGAGGATTGTTTTGAAACAGAAATATATAAAATGACATCGAATACGTTTTCGTTTCGTCCTTTGTTGAAAAGTCAGAAGAATTCGCTTTTTCGTGAATGCTTCGGTACGGTATGCATTAAATTAGAGATACAAGGCAGGATATACAGCTCAAAAAGCATAGCTGTCATGGTTACTGACACTTTGAAGGGCAGAAGTATGCTTAAAATGGTTGAATATATTTCTGAGAACAGTCGTGGCTTTCTTTACAATGAAACCGAATATGCATCGCTCGGTGACGAATTTACACATTACAATAATATTTCAATGGCCACAAAAATTCAATTATTGAACGAGATCAGGGATATATACAGACAATCGTACAGATACCTTCAGAACAATCCGTATACCAAGCTGCGTAAAGAAGAAAAAATTGTGCCGTTTGCAAAAGTTACTTCATTCAATCCTTGCACGGTGCAATACATCGCCACTCATACAGACGAGCTGGATGCAGTAAATTATAATACAGGAATACAATTCAACAAGCAATTTTATCAGCCTGTTCGCACCAAAGCAGTGTTAAACGTTTATTCGTATGATACATATGAAAACAGTGTTTTGCTTGGATTTCTTCAGACAATTGTAATTGATATTTCGAAAACCGTAGATCTGCTCAAGAAGAAATATACTGTCAAGAATAAGTCTGCAGCGCCTGTAGGGTATATTGATTCTATGTACGAAATCTACCACAGTACCATAAAAGTAATAGCGCACTATATAGATACGCTTGTGGAATTGAAAGATGAATATCAGAAACTGTATTTATATTATGTTCGTCTGTTTGATTTTAAAGCGTCACCTGTTAACGCCACACCTGTATTCACCCCGGTTTTTCGCTCGGTGAATGCTTACAGACAACTGTATCGGGTAATCCATAAATGGTTTACCTGCAACAGTTCTGAATTCAGTCATGAAGATCTTGTGCTCAGCTTTATTTCTTCAAGCAAGATTTATGAGTATTACTGCCTTGTCAAGATGTTGACGTATATAAAATCGGCTTACGATTTCAAAATACAGAATTCATACAATGCTCATTACATGACAAAGAGCAAATTCAATTTAAACACAAAATACAACAATACATTTGTTTTTCAGAATAATGAAATACGACTGACCGTTTATTTTCAGCCTGTTATCAGCGGAAATGATTTAGCGGAAAATGAGATAGGCTTGTTCCGGAACACTTCTACAACTGTTAAAAACGATACGGCCGACAAAGGTTATATCTATACTCCGGATTATATTATAAAAACAGAAAGCAAAGGTATATCGCAATATCTGATACTGGATGCTAAATTCAGTACGACGGATATAATCAGACGGCAACAGCTTCAGGAACTGGTGTATAAATATTTGTTTTCTATCAGTACGCTCAATTCCAAAGATATTGTCAGGGGGCTATATATTATTTGCGGAAAATCAGATTCAGCCGACAGCGACAGCACTGTTCACGATCTTGCCAAAAATATCGGCATTAAAATTGAACCGTTTGCGGAAATCATCACAATGTCGGGAAATGACACAACGGATTATTATGCTCCTTCAAAAATTCTTGAAAGTATAATCAACGGGTGAAAAAGAAGCGGAAAAGTCAGTTTCATAAGTATATCCGAGATTTTTCTCGAGTGTTGTAATTATATAACGGTTATAGAGCGAAAGCTCCCTTATGCGAAAAAATCGCATAAGGGAGCTTTTTTGTTATGCTTATTCGCCGTTGTAAAGCTCGTAGTAGGTCAGGGCATCTTTCATAAAATGCTCGGTCACGTTGAAGTGATCGGCTAATTGCCAAAGCTCTGTAAGGCCGCTTCTGATCGCTTTTATAAGCGTTCTTCTGGTGAACGTGTGGGTCACAGCCCACGCTGTAGCACGGTGTTCACATCTGCCACGGGGGATGACGGGGCAGGTTGCGTCATAGAAGGCACCGGTCATGCAGTGTCCGAGCTCGTGAACGGTTTTTTCTTTTCGGTCGGCTATACTTTTCACTTTATGAGGGTCTATGGCGATAATGCACATACCGTCGGTGCATTGGCTCATAGCGCCCTGTTTGCCCTTCATACGCATATCTACAATAAGTATATCGTTATCCTGTGCGGTTTTTATAAGCTGTTCCAATTATCATTGCCCTCCCTTCAGAGCATTGCATCGGTTTACTTCTTTCCGTCCTTTTCTTTGCTGCGGCGAAGCTCAAGCTGGAGCATAGCAAGACGTTTTACATCGTCGAGTACATCGTCGTCTATTTCGGTTTCACCGAAAAGTGCGAATTTAAGGCGAGGGTCGGATACTCTTGCGGTATCGCCGCTCATAAGAAGTGTGTCTGTGTCTGTACCGAAATATTCGGCTATTTTCAATAACGTGGCGAACGGCGGCTCACGCTTTCCTGTTTCGTAAAGGCTGTATGCCTGCTTGGTCACGCCGAGATATTCGGCTACCTGCGCCTGCGACGCACCTTTTGCTTTACGAAGCTGTTTTATCCTTTCGGAAAATGCGCCTGAAACTGTGCCGGAGTTTTTGCTCATTTAAGGTTCATCCTTTCGTATTGACGTTCTGTTGTCTGAGATAATTATAACAACATTGTGTTGAATTGTCAATAAAAGAAACAAAGTGTTGTCAAAGATTGTTGCAGTTCAACGAAAATGAAGAATTTACGCTACAAACAGTTGACAAATGACCTTGCGTGTGCTATCATTATGACAACGGAAAGTTGCAGCAGCTTTCACGGTTATCATTTTTGATACGTTTGATAATTCCTTTAAAGGCTATTATAGCGTATTTTGTGTACTAAAAAACGTACACGATTCCGAAAATGAAGAAAAAATCAGAAAAACGGAGGAGATATATGTACAGATGCTTAAGATGCGGAGGAACGTATGACAGCAATGAGTTGACACGGACGCTTCAGTACCGTGGAGAATATCAGGGGACGGCTGCATATGAAACCGAGCGGAGCTGTCCTGACTGCGGGTACGATGTGGAGTATTGCGGAGAGTGGAGCGACGACGGGTACGATTATGACGAACTGTTATAATCAAGGCGAAAACGGTCAGGAAGGGGGTGAATATACACGGAAAGAAGAAGGGGCATAGAAATCACGCAGGAAATTCTTGATAAAATCAGTCACTGTATCGAGCTTGGGTACAGCGATGTGCAGACAGCGGAATTGCTCGGCATACATCGCACAACGCTGAGAAACTGGAAGCTGACGCACGATGAAATAAGGAGATTGTATCAAAGTGACGGACAAGACGGTGACGAGGAGAGAAAAAAGCAGGTCGAGGAGGCATTGCTGAAGCGTGCGATAGGATACACGCAGACGGAAATCACAAGGCAGGTCGGAAAGGACGGGAAGCTGGGAGTTGTCAAAACGGTTGAAAAGCAGGTGATGCCAAGCACAACGGCGCAGATCTTCTGGCTGAAGAACAGATGCGGTTACGAGTGGGACGGCGGCGTGGTTGACGATGAGGAAAACGAAGGAGGAGTTGTGGTGATACCTGAGGCGAGAACGGAGAATGAGGGTGAGTTCTGATGAGGGGGGATGGGGAACCGGCAGAGCGGTTATATGGCAAGGGTGGTGGTGATGGGCGAGGGATGGATGTTCTTTTAAAATGGCTGTGGGGATGGCAAGGTTTGATGCAACGGGAGGGGCAAGCCCACTCCCCTACGAAAAGAGAGTGGGATAGTGCAGATGCGAAACCGTATAAGCACACACATACGCTCGCCCTACGAAAAGTGAGAGGGATAGTGCGGATGCGAAACAGGCGGAGCGTTCATAAGGCAAGTGTGGTGGGGCGGGTGTGGGGATGGTGGGCAGGTGGGATGGCGGTGGATTTACAGAAAAACGGGAGGTGTTGCTGAGATGAAAGATAACGATGTAAAAGGCGGAAGGAGGGTGGTATGGTCGCCGCAGGAACGGCAGGCGGAGTTTATGCAAAGGGGAGAGTATGAGGCTTTGTACGGGGGTGCCGCCGGCGGAGGTAAGTCTGACGCACTTTTAGCGGAGGCGCTCAGGCAGGCGGATAAGGCTTGCTACAGGGGGATAATTTTCAGAAAAACGTATCCGCAGCTGACGGAGCTTGAGGACAGGTCGCAGACGCTTTATAAAGGTGCATATCCTGCGGCGAGGTACAACAAGACCAAGCACTGCTGGAGCTTTCCGTCCGGGGCTAAAATCTATTTCGGGGCGATGCAGCATAAGAAAGACAGGCTTAACTATCAGGGCAAGCATTATGACTTTGTGGGGTTCGATGAACTGACGCAGTTTTCCTTTGACGAATACAGTTATATGTTTTCGAGAAACAGGCCGGGCGGAAAAGGCACGAGGGTGTATATCAGGGCTACGGCGAATCCGGGCGGACCGGGTCATTCGTGGGTAAAGCAAAGGTTTATAACGGCGGGAGAGCCGATGAAACCTATAATAGAAGAACATAAGGTGAAAAAGCCCGACGGGGCGGAGATAATCATAAGAAAATCGAGAGTGTTCATCCCGGCGAGTGTGTTTGACAATAAGGAGCTGTTGCGAAATGACCCTGAATATCTTGCGAGCCTGTCTATGCTTCCGACCGCCGAGAGAAAGGCGCTTCTGTACGGGGATTGGAACAGCTTTACGGGGCAGGTTTTCACCGAATGGAGAGATGACCCGGAGCATTATTGCGACAGAAGATGGACGCACGTCATAGCGCCGTTTGAGATACCTCGCCACTGGGAGATAGTGAGGGGATTTGATTTCGGGTATACAAGGCCGTTTTCGGTAGGGTGGTATGCGGTGGATACCAAAGGGTGCATCTACAGGATAAGGGAATACTACGGCTGTACGGATAAGGCAAATGAGGGCATAAGGCTTGAGCCGTCGGTAATTGCCGAGAATATCAGAAAAATAGAGCGTGACGATCCGAATATAAGAGGGAGAAATGTGTACGGGGTCGCAGACCCTTCAATATTTGATAAAAGCCGAGGTGAAAGCGTCGCAGACCTTATGGCACGGTCGCCTAACTTTATAATCTGGTCGCCGGGGGATAACGCAAGAATATCGGGTAAGATGCAGTACCACAACAGGCTGGCGTTCAACAGTGACGGGGAGGCGATGTTCTATTGCTTCAACACCTGCAGAGAGTTTATCAGGACTATTCCTGCGCTTATGTATGACGAAAAGAACGTGGAGGATATTGACACAACAATGGAGGATCACATATATGACGAATGCAGGTATGTCCTCATGGAGCATCCTATTGCCGCACCGGTAAAGCGTGGTGAGGTTCCTGCAGGTGACGATCCTCTCGAACAGAGAAAGCCCGAAAGGGCGGAATCGTTCTATATGATGTGATTATGAAAGGAGAAATATGAAGAAAATCGGTAAGGAGCAGGTGCGTAAGGCAAGGCAGACGCTTGCAAAGTATAAGGATGGGAAGGCGGTACTTGACAAGAGGATCGTGTCAAACGAGCAGTGGTGGAAATTAAGGCACTGGGGCGAAATAGGCTATGACAAGGACGATACAAGGCCTATGCCGGCATCGGCGTGGCTGTTCAACTCGTTGGCAAATAAGCACGCAGACGCTATGGACAATATACCTGAGCCTGCGGTGCTTCCGAGAGAAAAAAGCGACGAGGAGGTCGCAAAGCAGTTATCGCTGATACTTCCTGCGATACTTGAACGCTGTGGTTACGAAAAGCTGTACAGCGACGGCTGGTGGTACAAGCTCAAGAACGGCAGTATGTGTACGGCTGTTGTATGGGACCCTGACGCTGACGGCGGTATGGGGGATATAGCGATAAGAAACGCAGATATTCTGAATCTGTTCTGGGAGCCGGGCATAAAGGATATTGAGGAGAGCGCAAACCTTTTCTATGTGACGCTTGTTGACCGTGAGCGGCTGAATCTGATGTACCCTGAACTTTTGGGGGAAGATACCGAAAGCGTTGCGGGCGGTACTGAAAACGTGGAAAAGTACAAAACGGAGGATAAGACGGACGACAGTGCGAAGGTCGAAGTCGTCGACTGGTACTACAAGAAAACGATAAACGGCAGAAAACAGCTCTGCTACTGTAAATTCTGCGGCGACAGGGTGATATATTCGAGCGAGGACGATGAAAGCTGTGCCGACGGATTCTATAAACACAGCCGTTATCCCTTTGTTATGGATACGCTGTTTGTGCAGGAGGGAACTCCGTGCGGATTCGGCTACATAGATGTTATGCGTGACGCACAGATGTATATAGATAAGCTGTCACAGGTCGTTCTTGAGCACACGGTGATGATGAGCAGAAAGAGATATTTTATCCGACAGAACAGTGCGGTGAACGAAGCCGAATTTGCCGACTTAAAAAACAGGTTCGTTCACGTTGCGGGAAATCTCGGCGATGAGGATATAAGGGAAATTAAGGCAGAGCCGCTGGACAACTCGGTGATGAATGCACTGAGTTTAAAAATAGATGAACTGAAGGAAACGAGCGGAAACAGGGATTTTTCTCAGGGGTCGGTTTCAAACGGCGTTACGGCGGCAAGCGCCATTGCGGCTTTACAGGAGGCAGGAAGCAAGCTGTCGAGAGATATGATAAAGGGAACGTATTTTGCGTTCCAGCAGGTGTGCTATCTTATAATAGAACTGATAAGGCAGTTCTATGATACGCCGAGGAGCTTCAGGATAACCGGGGGATATGACGCTTTTGACAACTCAGCCATAAAGGAGCAGAGCAGGGAGCTTTTCGGGGTGCAGCTTGGGACAAAGAAGCCTGTCTTCGATATAGTGTGTACGGCATCGAAGAAATCGCCGTTTTCCAAAGCATCGCAGAATGAGCTTGCAAAGCAGCTTTTTCAGCTGGGATTTTTCAATCCGGAAACGGCGGTGCAGGCACTGGGCTGTCTTGCGATGATGGACTTTGAGGGAAAAGAAGAAATTGAGCGTGTAATAAGGGATAACGCAGGAATGAACGAGGTGAATGTATGACAAGAGTAAGAATAGACAAGTCGGGTCTTGGCAGGGATATTTATATCACGGGACACTGTGCGAATGAAAACAGCGGGTCGGCAGAGGCTACGCTTGTATGTGCGGCAATGACAACGCTTGCACAGACGATAGCGCAGAATGTTTTTGACAGCGAGGACACGGGGGATACCGATATTATTGACGTTACGCTGAGAAGCGGTCAGGCGGTCATAAGCTATGTGACGGACGATGACGGACTGAACACGGCGGTTGACGGGATATGCAAGGGGTTTGATATGCTGGAGGAAAACTATCCGGAATATGTATCCTGCTACAGAAGTGAGAGGTAAATATGGAAGCAACAGAGAATGTGCAGGCGACAGAAGGCGGTATAGAAAACGCTGAAACAAGCGAAGAAGTAAAGGCGCAAAAGAGTGAAGAAAGCCTGAGCGAAAACAATAAACCGGATAAAGCAGAGGGAGAGCAAAACGAGGATAAGGCGGAGCTTTTCAGGCAGGCGGTGCTTAAGTCAAAGCGTGAGAGGGCGGCAAGGGCAGAGCAGATATTGGACCTTGTGGCGCAGTTTTGCGGAGCGGATAAATGCGACTATGACGGAATAGAAAATGCGGTATCCGAGAGGAACTTCGAGCGTTGCAGAAGAAACGATATGGAGTACAGGCTGGAGCGGTGGCAAAAGGAAAGCGAGGAGGTAAAGCAGATGTATCCTCAGTTTGACCTTGCGAAAGAAATGAGTGACAGAAGATTCTTTTCACTGTGCTATAAGGGCGTGGGACTTGAGGAGGCTTATCTTATCGTGCATAAGGACGAGCTTTTTACCGCCGCAATGGAATATGCGGCATCTGAACTTATGAGAAGCGGTGCGTTCTGTAAAAGCGACAGAATGAAGGAGGGTGCGCTGTCACCTGCGGGTGAGGTTACGAAAAGTGAGAAAAGCCTGTCTAAAAATGAGCGGAAGGAGCTTATCAGACGGACGGAGAGAGGGGAAAGAGTGGTGCTTTGATCGTTTATGAATGAGAAGGAAGGGGGTGAGATATGAATATTGCAACGGGAGGGCAGGCGGGAATTTAAAAAAGCCGCAGCCGCACGGGGAAAAGTTTTGCGGCAGGAAGAAACGACAAGAAAAAACGATAAGAAAAAAGAAAGATGACGGTATCTGCCGTCGGGAAAGGAAATCTATATGAAGAAAAGAGAAGTTAAATTAAATCTGTTCGATGTACAGACAACAGGACAGGCAAGTCTGTCCGCCGAGATGAAAACGTTCTATGAGAACACGCTGATAGATATGGCGGAGCCTAAGCTGGTGCATGACCGCTTTGCAGACAAGTATCCGATACCCAAGAATAACGGCAAGACGATAGAACTGAGAAAGTACAGCTCGCTTGCAAAGGCGACAACGCCGCTTGTTGAGGGCGTTACACCTGCGGGAAATATGCTGTCGGTAACAGCTAAGACGGCAACGGTGAATCAGTACGGCGACTATATCAAGCTGTCGGATATGCTGGAGCTTACCGCAATAGACAACAATGTAGTGCAGTCAACAAAGCTGCTCGGCAGTCAGTCGGGAAGAACGCTTGACACGATAACAAGAGAGATAGTTAACGCAGGAACGAATGTTATATATGCCTGCGGCAAGGACGGGGGCGAGGTGCTGTCAAGAGATGAGCTCGGCAAGGACTGCGTTTTATCGGTGGATACGGTATTCCGTGCCGCCGCACAGCTTGAGAGCATGAATGCAGACGGAATAGACGGGGAGAGCTATGTTGCGATAATACACCCTTATGCCGCATATGACCTTATGAGAAGTGCGGAGTGGGTCGATGTGCATAAGTATGCCGACCCTGAAAGCATATTCAAGGGGGAGATAGGCTCGCTCGGCAATGTGAGATTTGTAAAAAGCACGGAAGCGAAGATATTTGCCGATGAAAGCTGTCCGCAGTTCTATCAGCTGACCTCCGACGCAAATTTCCTTGAGGGAAAGGACTATTATACAAAGTCGGGCGACAGCTATCAGAAGGCAAGCGTTACGGCAGGCGGACAGGTCACAGCCTCGACGTATTATGAGAAGAAGGCGCTTGCGGTGTTCTCTACTCTGGTTATAGGAGCGCACGCTTATGCGGTGACGGACGTTGCCGGCGGCGGTCTTCAGCACATAGTAAAGCAGCTCGGCTACGGTGACGATCCTCTGAACCAGAGAGCGAGCGTGGGCTGGAAGGCGGTACGCACAGCCGAGATACTTACGGACGAGTATATGGTGAGAATAGAAAGCTGTTCTCCTGTTTATTCGGAAAAGACGAGCGCAAATTAAAGCCGGTAAAGGACAACCGGAATAAGCGGCACAGGGTCACTGCAAGGCGTGGTGACAGCAACGGCGGTGCGGGAGGGTAAGGGGAATAATATTGCAAAGGAGAAATATATGAAAGAAAATTTAACTGAGCTTGTGGCGGTAAGGCTGTTCAAGGACAACGACAAGTACAACTCGGATGTGTTTGTATCGGTGAACTGCAACAATTATCTTATACGCAGAGGTGAAACGGTGATGGTGCCGTTGTTCATAAAAAAGGAACTGGACAGAGCTGAGCTTCAGAGAAAGAGAGCGGAGTACTACCGTGATGAAGGCTGGAAGCAGTCGCTGATAGTGCAGGAGGGCAAGTGATGACGGTAAAGGAAGTCATTGAAACGGTTGACGCACTGCGACCGAACGAGATTGCCGCAGAGGACAAGAGAAGGTGGCTTTATGAGCTTGAAAGCAGGATATATGAGGATCTGTATGTTACGCACGAGCATGAGGGAATCGGATTTACCGAAACGGAAAAGATCACGAGCGATGACACAACGGAGCTTTTCATAAAGGCTCCGCACGATGAGATATACATTCTTTATCTTTGCTCGCTGATAGATTTTTACCATGCGGAGTATGAGAGATATGCCAATGACAACGCTCTGTTTGACGCTTTGTATGAAAGCTGCTGCCGTTTCTGGAACAGCAGGCATATTTCGTGCGTGAGAACCGAAATCACGGGATAGGAGGAAGAACTTGGCGGTAAGAGAAATAACGGGTGGTACGGAAAGTGCCGTAAAGTTCGGCGGTATCGATCGCTCGAACGGAACGCCGCTTGGATGCTGGCAGGAGCTGTACGGTATGGATTTTACCGCTTTTCCTGCGCTTAAAACGGTAAAGCCGTTTTCGTACAAGGCGTTGGCTGACGGTATAACGGGGTATATCATAAAAAACGGAGAGATAGTATACACAAAGGCGGACGGTATATATATTTCGGGAGTGAAAACGGCGGTGAATCTCTGTGCAGGGGAAAAACAGCTTGTGTCACTTGGAGCATACATACTGATAATGCCGGACGAGGTGCTTGTAAATACCGCAGACACGCCTGTAAGCGTGCGGTATACTGCGAAGCCGGCGCTTTCAGGCACACTGCTTGAATATAACCAGAATCAGACACGGCCTACGGTTTCTATATACAAGCTGTTGTATCTTGATGTGCCGGAGGAAAGCGTAGCACTGTCAAGCTACAGCGTTGGCGATATGGTCAGGATAGATTATGAATACGGCGGAAAGAAACAGTACCTGTCTGCATTGATAAGCTCGGTGGGAAAGGAAAGCTACAGCAAGAGCGGTTGCGTGTCGATCAATTTCGACACGAGTGCGTACAGCGATACCCACTATTTCTATACGGAAAAGCGGAAGATGGACAAATTCAGAGTGCCTAGTATAAAGAATGCGGTCATAAGCTGTCCGATACCGAAGATGGATTTTATAACAGAGCATAACAACAGGCTGTGGGGGTGTTCATCGGCAAATCGTGAAATATACTGTTCAAAGCTCGGAAGTGCTACGGAGTGGGGAAGCTATGACGGCATCTCAACTGACGCATGGGCGGCAACGGTAGGGTCTGACGGGGATTTCACCGGAGTATGCGTGTACGGGGGTGGCGTACTGTTCTTTAAGGAAAATGTCGTCCATATTGTCTATGGCACAAGAGCGTCAAACTTTACGCTAAGCACTGTAAAGCTGAGAGGCGTTCAGAAGGGCAGTGCCGGCTCGCTGTGCATATCGGACGGACTGCTTTATTATAAGGCACCTGAGGGTATATTCAGCTTTAACGGCTCTGCATCGGTGAGGATCGACGCAAAGCTGGGTGATGATATTACCGATACGGCGGTGATGACGGCAAACGGAAGATATGTCGTTATGTGTGCGGCTGACAAAACGGTGTATTATTATGACAAGCGTTACTCGGCGTGGTACACAAGACAGCTTGCGGATGTAATCTCGGCACACGAGATAAACGGCAGGCTGTATGCCGTTACCCGTGACAGCAATAAAAAGATGAGACTTGTAATGCTTGTCGGAAACGACAGCAGCTATACGGACAGTGACAGGAGCGAATTTTCTGCGGTCAGCGGCGAGCTTGGCAGGGGAAGCATATTCAGAATATATAAAAAGCTGAGAATGTCACTGTATCACAAGAAGCAGGACGGCGAAACACTTGAACTGTCGGCATATATAAGCACTGACGGCGGAGAATGGAGGAAGGTATATGAGCTTTGGGGTGAAAAGGGGAATGGCGAAGAAATAGCTGTCGCTCCGGTAATACCGCTCAGAAGCAGAAAGATAAGAATAAAGATATGCGGTGAAGTAAGCGGTGACGCTTGTGTGGCGCTGTACGGCATATATCTTGACAGTGAAAAGGGAAGTGAAATAAGTGGATAATCTGAATATAAGCTTTGCTCCCGATAAATCTGCGGAGGACAAAGGGCGGATAAATGCGGTTGAGGATTATCTGTCACTACTTACCGAAAGGATAAAATTCTGTCTTAACGGTATAGATGAGAATATTGCGCAGAAATCGGACGGCGAAGAGGAAAAACAGCTTATTTACAGTACGATTGCGGATGAAGTGGGGCAGTTCACCAACACAGATAAAAACTGCGAGGTGTTCAACGACTATGAAAACAATGTTGCATCAGCGTACTATTCTCATGCCGAAGGGTATAAGACTACGGCTAACGCTCCGTACAGCCATGCGGAAGGGAGCAACACTGTAGCATCCGATCTATCCTGTCATGCAGAAGGCAGTGGAACGACCGCTTCGGGAAATTGTTCTCATGCTGAAAACACAGGCTGTATCGCAAGCGGAAGCAACTCACACGCAGAGGGGTATCATACTATAGCACGGGGAGAGCATTCGCACGCATCGGGAGCTCACACAATTGCGGGGATGGAGGTCTTTGCACTCGGAAGGTATAACAAAAAGGCTGAAGATGTGGCACTTGTTGTCGGTAACGGCTGGGGAAGCGGTAGCAATGAGTGGAGAAGCGATGCACTGACGCTTGACTATAGCGGTAATCTGAAACTTGCTGGAAATCTGACAGCAAATAGTCCCGGATGGGATTATTTAGGCGCCGAAATACACGGTGCAGCCAGATTCGGAAACAACTGGACGAGCGACAGCACGAGTATTTTACTTGCGGTCGGTAACGGGGCGGACAGCAAGAATCTGAGGGATGCCTTAACGCTTGACAGTGATGGTAATCTTCATATTTCGGGAAAGTTTACAGCTGACGGGGGTGTTAGCTATGTGCTTCCCTCTGCAACTGCCGACACGCTCGGTGGGGTGATGATTGGCGATAACATTAATGTATCGGACAGCGGTACAATATCGGTGAATCTGTCGGCGTACCTGAAAAACTCGGATATAGCGGACTGGGCAAAAGCTGAAAGCAAGCCTGCGTATACGGCGGAGGAAGTAGGAGCGGCAGAGAAGAATCATACACATAATATGTCGGATATTACGGATATGCCCGAATGGACGAAAACCGAGAATAAGCCTGTATATACGGCAAGCGAGGTCGGAGCGGCGACAGCGGCAGATATTACTGCGGCGGTGAATGCTATCGAGATTGGTGGCAGAAATCTGCTGTATGACAGCACGGGGAACATCAAAGACGGCTGGAGCGGTAACACGGTCGTAAATGTCGGGGGCGGAATATCGGGTAACAGTCTTGCGGTTTCAAGAACTGGGTATTCCGGAAATGCAAGATATTTCGGCTTAAGCAAGCGGCACTTTCTGACGGATTTCAATGTCGGCACAAGCTACACTCTGTCGGCGTGGATAAAGGTCAGAAGCGATGTCGGGCTTGACGCAAGCGGGTATGTAATGGCACGATTTCGCTCGGCAGATGATAAAAAGCTGTATGCCCTGTCGCTGACGGTGGGAGTCGATACTGTTAAAGACAAGTGGCTCTACTACGAAAAGACGTGGACGATAAACGACAGCGACATATCGAAACTCGAATGCGTGGCTCTTGCGCTTGATAAAAACGGCATGATCGAGGCTTGCAATATCAAGCTTGAAAAAGGCACTAAGGCTACGGACTGGTCGCCTGCGGCCGAAGAGGACACGGAGCGTATCGCAAGCCTTGAAGCAAGAGTGGCAGCACTTGAAGCGGCGGCAGTATCGGGAGGTGAGGTATAATGTTGGATTTTGGAAAGTGGATAGTCGAGGTCGCAGTGAACGGCGTTAAGAGTGGCAGCTTTGACAGGGCTTGGGCGGCTATGCAGCTTGGCAATCATTACAGCCGTGACAGTATAACGGCGGAGGATATTGCGAGGTTTGATGAGGAGATGAATGAGTTTGAGGCAAAGATGAACGAGGCGGATAATACGGAAATATATGAGGAGGTTATATGAGCGAAAAACAGAAAAACAAGGATAAGGACAGCGCTCCGGTATATAAGAGCGGATACGGCGACGCACTGAAAAACAATCTTGCAAAGGTTATGGCAAAGAAGAATTTCAGCTATGACGCAGATAAGGACAAGCTGTTCTCACAGTATAAGAACAGCTATGAAAAATCGGGCAGAACGGCTATGCGTGACACGATGGGGAATGCGGCATCGCTTACGGGCGGATACGGCAACAGCTATGCGGTCACGGCAGGTCAGCAGGCGTACAACAGCTATATGTCAAAGCTCAGCGATAAGATCCCCGAACTTGAACAGAGGGCGTATGAACGTTATAAGGATGATGAGGAAAGTGCGTATAAGCGGCTCAATACGCTTATAGGGCTTGAGAAGTCGGACTACGGAAGATACCGTGACAGCGTTGACGATTATAACACAAACAGGAATTTTGAATATAATAAAAGTAAGGATGCTCTGGCACAGCGTAATTTGCAGGCACAGTTTGAACGTGATAATTACGAGAACGACAGGGATTATAACCGCAGGGTATATGAAAACGACAGGGATTATGACCGTAGGGTAAACGAAAACGACAGGGACTATAACCGTAGGGTAAGCGAAAATGACAGGGATTATGCTCAGAAGGTGTATGACAGCGACCGCAATTATCAGATAAAACTGAACAGCTCGCTGAAAGACGCTGTCGAGAATGAGGAAACCGACAGTACGAAATTTTCGCCGGTTGACGCTTATGATTTTATCAGCAAGTACGGGGATAAAATCTATACGGATGAAGAGTATATCGAGGCGCTTTATCAGCTTTACGGTGATAAGGAGGGCTTCTTTGACTGGGTGGAGCAGATGGAAATACCCGGTGACACAAGGGGTACAACGTATCTTGAACTGCTGTATGATATACATCCGGAGATCAGGCCGTCAACGTTTAAGAAAATGGGTATGCCCGATGACGAACTTATAAGAAGAACCGCAACAGGCGGCGGAGCTACGCCTCCTCATTCTCAGAGCTTCTGGTGGTTAAATCAGGGGATGACCAAAAAGTAAAAAAGTCAAAGCAAAGGAGGGGGAAATATGAGCAGGATACAGATAATTATTGACAGCATAGCAGGTGCTGTCGGGGCGGTGCTGGGATTTATGTACGGCGAGGTAAACGGCTTGTTCCGTGCGCTTATCGCTTTTATGATTCTGGACTATGTGAGCGGTGTGCTTGTGGCGATAGCGGAGAAGAAGCTGTCAAGTGCGGTAGGCTTCAAGGGGATAGCAAAAAAGCTGCTGATACTTGTGTTCCTGTCGGTAGGTCATATCGCAGACACCTATGTGCTTGGCGGTGTGCCTGTCGCTATGACGGCGGTAATGCTTTTCTATATCGCTAACGAGGGAATCAGCATTGTCGAAAACGCATCGGCACTGGGACTGCCGGTGCCACAGAAAATAAAGAATGTACTAAGGCAGATAAAAAGTAAAAGCGGGGAGGACGACAGTGAGAACAAAGGGCATTGACATCAGCAGGGCGCAGGAGCAGTTCGATTTTACGGCGGCTGTGTCGGCAGGCGTGAAGTTTGTAATTATCCGTGCCGGTATAGGCAGGGACGAGGACACTTATTTCAGTCGCAATATCGGGCAGTGCAGAAAACTCGGAATAGAGTTCGGCTGTTACTGGTATGTTACGGCGACAGACACAGCGGAGCTTGACAGGCAGATAAATGCGTGCGTCAAGACGATAGGTGATGAAAAACCGTCATATCCCGTGTTCTGCGACATGGAGGAACAGCGTCAGATCGACAACCTCACAAGCAAGGAAAGAACCGATATGGCGCTTGAGTTCTGCGACAGGCTGAATAAGGCAGGACTTCCCTCGGGAGTGTATGCAAATCCTGCGTGGCTTGAAAGCTACTATCAGAAGGAACGTATTGTAGGAAAGCGTGATATATGGCTTGCACACTGGACAGAAAGCCCGGATTATGCAAGCAGATACGATTACGGGCAGAAAATGTGGCAGTGGGGTATTGACAATATCGCAGGCAAGGACGTTGACGGGGATATTTGCTTTGTAGATTATCCTGCGATAACGGCTAAATGGTATAAGGAAAACTGCGGTGATAAGCCCGAAAAGCCCGTGAATCTGTTTAAAAAGGGCGACAGCGTGAGGGTGAAGCGTGGCGCAAGGTTTACGAACGGGGTTGAGCCGTATTCTTATGTGTATGATACGGTCTATACCGTTCAGCAGGTGTCGGCAAGCGGTAAGGAAACGCTTATAGGCATCGGCTCGGTGCCTACCGGCTGGCTTTATACAGAGAATCTGTACAAGGCGGAAAGTGACGAGATAACGCAGAAATTTGCTGTAGGCGATAAAGTCAAGGTGAATTACGGCGCAAAGACGTATAACGGTGGTTCGCTTGCACTGTTTGTGTACACAAATGTATACGAGGTTATGCAGGCAGGCTCGGGTGACAGAGAGGACTATATCGTTATCGGTCAGGGCGGGCAGGTCACTGCAGCGGTAAGAGCGGAGGACATTACGAAAATATAGCATAAAAATAACGCACAGGCGAACAGCCTGTGCGTTTGTGCTTTTAAAAAGTGCTATTATGCTTATCTGTAGGTCGTGAATTCCTGTACCCAGTAATACTTATAAGCATCGTTATATGTGCCGAATGCTACGGCGAGATTTTCAAAATCGGGATTGAGAATATTTTCACGGTGACCCTTGGTGGAGGCCATCCAGCTGTCGACTACTCTCTGTGCGGTGGGCTGACCTGAGCCGAGATTTTCTCCGACGGAGCAGAACTTATACCATAGTTCATCATCACTGTAGCCGTATATGGTTTTGAAGTTTGAGCCGTCAGGCCGCAGATGGCTGAACTTCTGCTCAATTTCACTGCAACGTGCCTTCGCCGCCTTGTATGCGTTTGTATCCCACTTATAAGGCTTAAGTCCGTAGGAAACACGGATCTCATTCACGATACGGAAAACCTCCGCCTCTTCTGCGGAGCAGTTTACGGGACTGTCGGTTATTACCGGTGCGGGAGTTGCATTATCCTGCACGGTGGGTTTTGCTGTTGCAGGAACGGTAGTTGCGACAGGCTTGCTTTCGGAAAGATAGTCGCTGTGGATATATGTGCCGTCATCAAGCTTATAGTAGCCGGTGTCTGTCAGTGCGGCGATATTTACCGCATCTCCGTAATATTTATAGGAAACGACCTCAGCGCCTTGTAAGCCCTCTTTTCTTGCGGAACAGCTTGAAATGTTTATGTACATTGTGCCGCTACACTTCTTTTCTGTCCATGCAGGCTTTGGTGCGGCGGTTGTAGCTTTGGTTGTCGCCACTGTGGTCCGGGTGGTTTTTGCTGTTGTGGTTGCCGATGTAGTTGTCGATGTTGCAACGGTGGTTTCCTGTGCCTCGTTATGCTTGTTGGCTTTGGTGGGAACCTTTTGTTCCTCGACAGGCGCAGTAGTGGAATATGATAACTCTGAACCGTTGTTGTAGCTGATACCCTCGTCATCGGCTTTGACTCCGAACCATGAGTAACGGCTTGACAGAACGCAAAGAGCGACTACGGCGACAAAACCGCATGACGCACAGCCGATTTTAAGAAAATTGCCGTGAGACTTCTTTTTCCTGTCGTATGTCTGAATCCCGCTTTCACGGTCTTCGGTTTTATTTTCTTCGTTCGTGTTCATGGGTATCACCTGCCTTTCGCCTGAACTTAACGGTAAGCATAATTTCACATCTATATTTTAGCACAAATGCGTTGAGCGTGTCAACAGATACTGAAATTGCCCAAAAATATTTGTAAGGGTTGCACAAATTAATGTGTATCGTTTATGTAAAATCACAATAAAATAAGTCTGTTAAAAATGCACTGTTACAAAAGCGAAAGTAGATGTATTTTTGTACAAAAGGGCGAAATGGTTACAAAACGGTAACAAAATAGTTACAAATTGTTGCGGGTTTGTAATCTTTTATGTTATAATGGCGGTGACGGAAAAGATTTGCTGTCTTTCATGACGGAAGGAAAAGCAACCTTAAAGGTGTGGAGCGGGCATTATGCCCGTTCCTGCTTTTAACGGAAAAAGCGTTGATTTATCACCTGCCGTTCACAACGGCGGGTTATTATATATATTGATTGTTTGGGGCGTATGCCCGTTTGATTTGGTTTATACGGAAAAGGATTGATAATGGGAAAACTGATGATGCCCGATTATCGTGACGATATTGAGGAAACTATACTTCCTGACAGCGACAGTGAAAAGGAAGCACAGGAGGCTGATGTAAAGCCTGCGGTTGACGATACGTCGGAGAATCGGAATGAAGAAAGCAACGAAGAAAAAGATAAAGGCAAAACCGGTATTTCGGTTGTTGCCGACAGGATCTTTGATTTTCTGGTTATGGCAGGGCAGTATTTCTGTCATATCATAGCCGATGTATTTTCAAAGCCTGCTGTATATGTGGCTTATGCCGCCGTGTTTATATGGAAGCATACGGCGCTGTTCAGGGACGCAGTAAAGAGGACGTTCTGCGAAATAGGCAGCTTCTTCTTTGCGCCTTTGTTAAAGTCAAAGCGTGTGCTTCAGCGTACAAACAGGCAGATAAGGACCGCAAAGGAGCAGGGCGACAACAAGAAAGCGGCAAAGCTGTACGGAAGTATAGCGAAGGACGCAGTATTCGGCAAGCAGGGTCTTGCGGTAACGCTGTTCAACTATGCCGCACCGATCATCGCAATAGTTTTTCTTATGAGCGTTGTCGGATATGCGACGGGTACGGACTATGCGATAAAGCTGACGGTTGACGGAAAGTTTGTAGGATATGTCGAAAGCGAGCAGGTGTTCAATGACGCAGAGCGCATAATGCAGGAGCGTATCACATATATCGGCAACGAGAAGAAGATAAGCATGGAGCCGGGATATTCGCTCGAAATGCTCGGCGACCAGGAATATCTGACGAAATATCAGCTTGCAAACAAGCTGCTTGAGCTGAGCGATACTCCTATTGAGTATGCATACGGAATGTACATAGGCGGAAAGTTCTACGGTGCGCTTGTTGACAATACAGCGGTCGAAGCGGAGCTTCAGAAGATACTTGACGGCTACCGCACAAATGCAAAGGACGAGGACGTTGCCTTTGAGAAGGATATAGAGTATGTTCCCGGTCTTTATCTGTCGGACAGTATTGTGTCGAGTGATGAGATCATCAAGCTGATAAATTCCAAAAAGGAAGAAGCGTCCTATTACACTGTGGTTGACGGCGACAGCCATTCGGGAATATGCTCAAAGCTCGGAATAAGCATGGAAGAGCTTGAGGCGTTGAATCCCGGTATTATGGACGAGGACTATGTGCTGAGAGCCGGTGAAAAGCTGCTTAAAACGCAGGAGGTGCCTTTCCTGTCGGTAAGTATTTCAAGAACGGAAACATACAACGTTGAAGTTCCGTATGAAACGAAATATGAGGACGATGATACACGCTATGAGGGCGTTGAAACGGTTTACCAGGAGGGTGAGACCGGTACGAACAAAATCACGGCAAAGGTGTATTATGTAAACGGCGAAGAGGTCAAGCGTACCATAAAGAAAACCGAAAGAGTGAAAGAGCCTGTAACGGAGATTATCCTTCAGGGTACTCTGCCTCCGCAGTCATCGCATTATTCAGATGCTTCTGCCGATACGGGCAAGAAGTATATATGGCCTGTTGACGGCGGCACATTCTGGGAGTGGGGCTGGTGGGACGGCGGTTATGCCGGACACAGAGGCGTTGATATAGGCGCACCTTACGGTACGGATGTATATGCCGGAGCAAGCGGTACTGTAATATTTGCAGGATGGGACAACGGCGGACTCGGTAATGCCGTGATGATACTTCATCCCGACGGATACACAACGGTATATGCCCACAACAGTGAGATATTCGTCAGTGCAGGTCAGGAGGTAAATCAGGGCGAGTGCATAGCCGCAGTAGGCGAAACCGGACTTGCATACGGCTGTCACTGCCACTTTGAAGTAAGATACGGTTCGGAAAGGCTGAACCCGAGATATTATCTCAGCGGTCTGCCGGATCCCGGATATTATTAATATGAAATTTAACGGATAACAGGAAACAACCGCTGTGCTGAGGCATGGCGGTTGTTTGGCTATCGGAATGCACCTTGACAATTTATTGAAAGTGTGATAGAATACAAATAAAGAGGGAACGACAGACGACCGCTCCCGTGTTGGCTAAGAAATAACCGTCGTAGTTGGAAGCTGTGGGCGGTTATTTCTTTTTATTTAAAGAACTGATAGTAAATATCATAACTGTGAACGCAGTAAGGAAAATACCTATCTGTGTTAAATCGCTTGAAATCAACCGCTGTGCTGAGGCATGGCGGTTGTGTTTTATTGCGAAACGGTCATAAATTTTCTTTTCCTCTCATAGATTTACTGTAGAGTACCCAAAAGGAAAGGACGTGCAGTATGAACGAAATTATGACAAGGGAAGAATTTTTAAAGGAACGAAATGCGGTATACGAGCCTGACGCTGTGGTGGATGAGGACGCCGGTTGCAAGGGACAGGATGCGGATACGGCGGTTATGACGGAGGAAAACGGGAAGATGAGTGCCGACGGTATAACCGTATCGGAAGTAGTGGTGAAAGGCAGGCACAACAGGCAGTATGCGGGGCTGATACTCTTTATAACGGCGGTTGCCGGGGCTGTTGTCGGGGCGGTGTTTTACGGGAAGGCAACGGTGACCGTGCCTGACGAGATGCTGGAGGGCTTTCTCGAAGGAAGGATACACGGCGGATTTTTTGGGAATGCCGCCGCTTCGTTCATATCGGCGCTTATATGGTGCATTGTGCCGTTTTTAGCAGGGCTTTGCGCTGTGGGACAGCCTGTGGGTGCGCTTATACCGGCATTCAAGGGTATAGGCGTGGGAATGACGTTTGCGGCGCTTGTGAATATATACGGGGCAAACGGGATACCGGCTTTTGCGGTGTTTGTTCTTCCGTCCGCATTTATAGGAACGGTAATCTGCTGTTATCAGTGCCGTCTGTCCGTGTTATGCTCAAACAGTGTGCTGGCTGTGCTTAAAGGCAGGCGTGACGAGGCTCCGCACTATTATAAGATATATCTTGAGCGGTTTGCGGTATGCTGTATCGGGTGCTTTCTGCTGGGGATAGCGGACGCTGTTATAACTTTTTTGTTCCGCCCGATATTCGTTATATGAAACACTTGAAATTTTCGTTTCACGGGTGTATAATGTTAACAGTAAAAATTGCCTTTGGCATGAAAGAAGGATAACATTATGGAAAAAATGGAAGTATTACTGGAAACCTCCGCACGTCACATCCACGTTACGCAGGAGGCACTCGAAACACTGTTCGGCAAGGGTCACGAGCTTACAAAGAAGAAGGATCTTTCTCAGCCCGGTCAGTTCGCTTGCGAGGAAAGAGTTACTATAACAGGCCCCAAGAGATCGCTTGCAAACGTATCTATTTTAGGCCCTGTTCGTCCTGCTACACAGGTTGAACTCTCAGCTACGGACGCACGTTCTATCGGATGTCCTATATTCGTAAGAGAATCGGGCGATATTGCAGGCACACCCGGCTGTAAGATAACAGGTCCTGAGGGCGAGATCGAAATCAGCGAGGGCGTTATCGTTGCAAAGCGTCACATCCACCTTGTTCCCGAAACCGCTGAAAAGTGGGGCGTAAAGAACAAGGACGTTGTAAGCGTAAAGGTTGATTCTGACGGAAGAAAGGCAATTCTCGGCGATGTTGTTATCAGAGTAAGCGAGAATTTTGCAGACGCTATGCACATTGATACAGACGAATCAAACGCTGTAATGGCCGCTCCCGGCATGATGGTCGAAGTAATCAAGTAATACGGCGTTACATCTGACGGTTTTATCTCCGTGGCTTTGGGCTGCGGAGATTTTTTTGTAAAATATATTGAAACTTCACAAAAAATACTGTATAATACTATTATTACAATTACTGTATTACAAATTAACAACAGACTGAAAAAGGAGGAAATATGAAAAATCTTTTCAAAAGAATTATTGCGGCGATAACAGCCGCTACGCTTGCGGCAGGAAGCGTGCCGCTTAATATGACAGCATCGGCACAGCTTGCGCCTGTGAAGGTTAACGGTCACGGTATGCTTTCATCGGTGTCGGAAAAATATATAGGATATATTGATTCCGGTGAGGGCAACGAAGTGGGGGCTGCGCCGTCTATGCTTGATATGTCGTATCTTGGCGAAAGCTACGCACAGCTTACACAGACGGCAAATAAAAAATTTCCGTCATCGTATGACCTGAGGGATTACGGCAGGGTGTCGCCGGTTGAGAATCAGTCGCCGTACGGTACCTGCTGGTCGTTTGCGTCGCTTGGCACGATAGAGTCACAGCTTATAACGCAGTTTACCGATATTTCCTTTTCTAAAAAACACCTTGTCTGGAACGCATATGAGAACGATTATATGCGGGAATTCTTCAACGGGGTAAGAAGCAAAGAGGATTTCGATAATCCCTATGATATGGGTGGTTTTGAGAGCCTTGCAACGGCTACGCTGGCGGAGTGGAACGGTCCTGTTTATTCCTACAGATTGCCGTATGACAAGGATGATACCGATGAGCATCTGACGGGTGAAAGCGATTTTCATCTTACAGATGTGTACTTTGCAACGGCAAATACCTATATTACGGACGGGTATGATAATATTTTAGAAAAAGAAGTTTCCGAAAATATCATAAAGGAGCTTGTAAGCGAATACGGTGCATCGACGATTTCGTTTTGCAGTGATGATGCTTACTACAACAAAGAATATTACACTTCCTTTTGTTATGACGAGAATAAAGTTTCCGACCATGCGGTTTCGGTTGTCGGATGGGATGATGATTTTTCGAGAGAAAAATTCGGCACAAGCGATGACACACGTCCCGAAAAAGACGGCGCATGGCTCATAAAGAACAGCTGGGGTGCAGACTGGGGAGATGGCGGATATTTCTGGCTGTCGTATGAAGACCCGACTATAGGCTCGGTGGCAACATATATCGTTGACAGCAAGGACAACTACAGCAATTATTACGGTGTCGGAAAGATGTGGTCGCTGAACGCTTCGGCGGATACGTTCTATAAAGACGAAGACGCCAAGAAATACGGCTATATGTCGAATATATTCACAGCAAAGGGCAATGAACAGCTTGAAGCGGTTTCGTTCTATACGACTGATGTAAATACGCAGTATGAGATAACTGTTTATACCGATACCGACAAGGAAAACCCCGTAAGCGGCAGTATAGCTTCAAGCGGTCTTACGGGAACGGAAAAATATCCAGGTTATCATACTGTGGAGCTTGACAAGGCGGTCGCACTGACAAGCGGAGAGAATTTTTCGATAGTGATAAAGCTGACTAATCCGCAGTATGAATATCCGCTGCCGGTTGAAACGTATTTTAACGGCTTTTACAATTCTTCACCGAAGTATTCCGATGACGGCAGAGTATCAATGTACAGTGAAAACGGCAAGGATTGGAATGACGTGTCGGAGCTGTCCTATGTAACCGACGGATATACATTATGCGCTACCGGCTTTTGTCTTAGTGCGTTTACAAATCCTCTGCCGGAGAGCAGGATTGCATCGGAAAATGTGAGGTTTTCAATAATTGAAGGTCCTGTTGCACTCGGAAGCAAGCTGGAACTAAGCGGAGCGGATGAAATATGGTACAGCATAGACGGAGGTGCGGCGATACGCTACACAAAGCCGATAATTCTTGAAAAAGCCTGCACTGTTTCGGCGTGGAGCAAGACGAACGGCAGCAGCGGAAATATTGTCAGCCGTACATATACAAAGGCGAAATCGGCGCTTACGGAGTATGCGATAAGATACGGGGATAAAAAGATATTTGTAACGCCCGATGACTATGCTAATGAGAACGTGATAGCTCTTCCTGTCGGTGTGAGCGGTATTTCGATACGTCCGAGAGGATGCGATGAAATAACCGTTGACGGCAAAAGAGTTATGTCTGATGAGTGGTCTGAGGAAATCACTTTAGTCCCCGGCGAAAGCCGTGATATAGTAATAAAATCGTCTGCAAGCGGAAAGGACGCTTCGGAATATACCGTAAAGGTAACAAAGAGGTATATCGGCTATGATAAGGACAAGGAAACGATACAGTATGATGAAAGCAGATTTGCCGTAAAAGATAAGGACGGAAATATACTTGCAGACGGCGACCCGGTGGCTGACTTTACAAAGCAGGAGATAAGCGTTTATGATATGAACGGCGAACTGCTTGCAATGGAAACAACGCCGAAGAGATACACGATTAATCCCGCTGTAAAGGCTCTTGTTTATAGCAAGGAAGCTACTCTTTACACATTCTCGAAGAATTTCGTATACTCGTATTCTTCTGATATGAGCGATGCGGTAGCACTCGATGAGGAAACAATACCGCTCACACCCGGAAAGAATATCTACCTTCAGCGCATAGCTGATTTAAACGGTTTTGCAAGCGAGGTGCTTTGTATAGAAGTGCCTGAAAGACCTGCCGCTCCCGAAAATGTAAAGGCAAAGCCGGGACCGGATTATATCGGCATTGACGGAAACGGAGTATATGAATACCGTATAAAAGGTCAGGACAAGTGGGTAAGCGACAGCGACTATATTATGGGGCTTGACAGTGACACGGAATATACGGTTGAGGTAAGAAAGAAAGCTACCGACAGCGAATTTACTTCCGATATTGCGACTGTCACGGTAAGAACGGTAAAGGGCGTTATCGTACCTGTATATTTTACTTACTACGCAACGGTTGTTTTATCCGATGAGAAAGAGTTTACGACGCTTGGTGAAAACGTAATCGAATATGACGAGAAGGATCTTGCAAAATTCGGATATGTATTCACACGAGCAAGCAAGGCGACCGTCAATATCACAGAAGAAAACGGCAAGTATGTTTCTGATAAGAGTTATGTGATATTCGATGTAACGCCTGCCGTTGATAACTCAGACAAAACAACTCGTGTTGTTTACTGTGACGCATTCACCGGAGATGTAGTGGATGAGGGCATAGTAACTTATGCTTATCACACAATATTCAACATAGATAACCTTGATTGCCCTGAGGGATATGATCATTATCAGTATGAGCTGAAAAGCAGGAATGACGCTATCACGAAGCTAGTGTATATAGACGGCAAATGGTATCCTGCCGACAGCGAGATCGTACTGCTTGTTGAAAAGCTCCCTGTAATCAAAGTAAAGATCGTTGACGAAAACAGTAACATAGTTTATGAGTACAATGAATACGCACCTTACGGCGAACATGAAGCCGAGGCTGATATTCCTGAGGGATATACGGCTGTAAGTGACGAGAATTTTGCCGTAAGCGTAACGAGAGATGAAAACGGCAGGCTGATAAGCGATATATCGGAATTTGTTGTGACGGTAAAAAATGATTCCGAAAAGCCCGAAGAGCCGGATAAACCGGAGAAGCCGGAAGAGCCTGCAAAGCCGGAAGAACCTGCAAAGCCGGAAGAACCTGCAAAGCCGGAACAGCCTGCAAAGCCGGAAAATCCTGCTAAGCCCGAACAGCCTGTAGAGCCGGATAAACCGACAAATCCGAATACAAGCGGAGATATACCGTTTGCGGTGGCAGCTGCCCCTGTTGTTGCGGTTGCGGTGATGATAAGCACAGTTACGGCAAGAAAACGCAAAAAGTAAATATTACGGAAAAAGTCAGGTGTAACGCTTGGCTTTTTCTTTTGTTTGTGGTAAAATATAAGTGGTAAGTCTAAACTAACTTATATTGAGGTGACACAATTGGAGATATTTCTGATACTGATGATACCGCTTATGGGAACAACGCTCGGCTCGCTTATGGTGTTCCTTATGCGTGATAAGGTGAGGGTTGGGACGGAGAAGCTGCTGCTTGGTTTTGCATCGGGAGTAATGATAGCGGCTTCGGTATGGTCGCTTCTGATACCGTCAATGGAACTGTCCGAACAGGGCTACGGGAAAATGAACTGGGTGCCTGCTGTGGTCGGCTTTGCGGCGGGGATACTGTTCCTGCTTGGGATAGACAGCTTTGTGCCGCACCTGCATCTTGACAGCGATAAGCCTGAGGGCGTGCGCTCGGGTCTTTCAAAAACTACCATGATGCTGCTTGCGGTGACTATCCATAATGTGCCGGAGGGAATGGCTGTCGGTGCGGCTGTAGCCGGGTCAACCGGCACAGGCGGCGACAGCGTTACTCTTGCAAGCACATTTGCGCTGGCGCTGGGTATCGCAATACAGAACTTCCCCGAAGGAGCGGTGGTTTCAATGCCGCTTAAAAGCGAGGGAATGAAAAAGGGGAAAGCGTTTGTGATGGGAGTGCTGTCGGGAGTTGTTGAGCCGATAGGTGCGGCGGTGATGATACTGCTCGCTTCTTTCATCGCTCCGCTTTTGCCGTATATGCTGTCGTTTGCGGCAGGGGCTATGATGTATGTTGTGATAGAAGAGCTTATACCCGAGGCACAGAGCGGAGAGCATAGCAACATAGGAACGATAGGTGCGGCGGCAGGGTTTGTTGTTATGATGGTGCTTGATTGTACGTTGGGGTGAGAAGATGCCCGTCCGTTGAGGACGGGCATCCAGCTTGTAGAAAAAGTCTGTTTTTTATAAGATAATGCGAATTCTCTATCCCTATAAGAACGCTTTGTGGGCTTTGCGTCCTGCAAAGCCTTTGGGCGTTCTATCTCGGCATCCTTGCCGAAACCCCAAACCCCTTCCCCGTGGGAAGGGGCTATTTTGCTGGGGCTACCGCCCCTAGACCCTGTCGGGGGCTACGCCCCTGCGACCCCATTTTCAGAAAACACAAAGGTTTATCGACAGCCTGAAATGCCCGTCCGTTGAGGGCGGGCATTGGTTTTAAATGGGTTATTTTCTTCCTATAATCTTCAGGTAAATTCCCGAGGTTATTTTATAGGCGAAAATGTAGAACAGGGCAAATACGGCAAAGCATATCACGTTTGCGATAAGAAGAAGCGTGCTGTCGGCAAAGCCGAACATTTTAACTGCTTTAAGTATTATCGGAAAGGCGAATGTAAGGTGTATGCCTGCAAAGATAAGAGGAGCGAAGAACACGGTCAGTACCTGCGAGTTTATGCTTTTCTTTATTTCCTTTTCCGTCATTCCGACACTTCTCATCGTTGCAAAGCGTTCTCTGTCCTCATAGCCCTCCGAAACCTGCTTATAGTAGATTATAAGCACAGTGGCAAAGATAAAGACAAGTCCTAAGAATATTCCGAGAAAGAGAAGTCCGCCGTAGGTCGCTATCATCACATCAAGGTTTTCGGTTCTGCTTTCGGCAAAGGGGAAGATATTCTCCATATTCCGTGAGCTTTTTGCCAGAATGTCCGTGAGGCTGTCGCACAGGGCTTGCTTGTCGGCGTTGCTTCCGTCAATGTCAAAGCCAAAATAATGCTTTAACCACGATGCGTTTTCGCCGTAAGCCTGACGGTTCAGAAGGAATATATCGTAAAGGGTGTTATTATCGGGGAGAATAACGAAAAATACGCTGTAAACCGTTTCACCGTAGGAAATATTTTTCGGCATAGGAACTGCCCTTGACTTATATTTCTTGCCGTCTAATATTATTTCGCCGTCGGTGCTGTCGGAGCCTGCCGTCAGTATTTCGCCTTCGGAGAGCGTTTCGTGCCTGCCGCTCGTTTTGTTATAATCATCAAGCGTGATGAAGAAAAAGTCCTTTATTTCAGATTGGCTTACATCTGCGGAATCTGTCGCTGGGGCTAAGTGGACGGTATTATCTGAAAAATAACCGCCGACTTCAAGATAATCATACGAAAGAGTATTTACGGGGCTATGATCATTGCTTTTCGCCGTGTCAAGCGCTGTGCCGCACAGGTCGGAAATATTGCGTATCGTCTTATCTTCAAAGCTGTTGTAAGTGAGCGTTACCGAGATGTCACGGCTGCGGATAAACGTGCTTGTCTGTATCCCCGAAAAAAGACTTATCGTGGACGAAAGCATTACAAGCACCATAGTTGAAAGAATGCAGACAGAAGCCAGTCCTGCGCCGTTTCTTTTCATACGGTATGTCATTCCGGAAACGGATACAAAGTGATTCGCTTTGTAGTAATATCTTTTGTTTTTCATCAGCAGTCGGCAAAGTGCGACAGAGCCGCTGACAAAGAGCATATAAGTGCCGATTATTACAAGAAGCACCGCAAGGAAGAAATTCCCGACAATTTCAATGCCCGCCTGTGTCATGACGGCAATGTAATAAGCGATAGCAAGCAGTATCAAGCCGAATAAGGCAAATACGAAGTTTGCCCGTGGCGGTTTTTCGCCCTGCTTTTCGCTTTGAAGCAGATTGATTGCGCTTAGTCTGCCTATGCGGACAAAGGCGCTCAGCAGAAGAATTATCGTAATGGCTGTGAATACTGCGGCGGTAATGGCTATTGCGCCTGCATCGACAGACAGATTTCCGACAGGTTCAATGCCGAGAAGTCTGAACATACACAGCTCAGCGAGGCGTGACAGGAGTATTCCTGCGGCAAGTCCGCAAAGAAGCGATATGATAAGCGTGAAAAGGCTTTCGCAAAGGAGTATGCGTGCAATGTTGCGTTTGTTCATTCCGAGAATATTGTATAAGCCGAACTCTTTGCCACGGTTTTTGATAAGCACAAAGTAGCTGTAGAAAAGAAAAATCAAGGAGAAAATGCTGATTACGATTATTCCGAGCCAAAGACACCACTGTGCGTAAACGCCTCTGTTTGTGTTTGCGATGTTTTCGCTCCTTGCAAGGTATGCCGTGATGTACATCATCATCACCATTGCAACTAAGGTAAGGATATAAGGCAGATAAAGCCGTTTGTTTTTCTTCATGCCGTTCACGGCGAGCTTCGGGTAGAACAGTGTTTTCATCTGCGGTCACCGCCTGCCACAAGCACCGTCAGCGTATCGTTTATCTTTGCATAGAATTCTTCCGCTCCGGAAACGCCCTTATATATCTGGTGGTAAACCTCGCCGTCCTTTATGAAAAGCACCCGTGAGGCACTGCTTGCCGCCTTTACCGAATGTGTTACCATAAGGATAGTCTGACCGTCACGGTTTATTTCACCGAACAGATTGAGAAGCTCCTCCGACGCTTTTGAATCGAGTGCGCCTGTAGGCTCGTCCGCAAGCAGAATATCGGGGTTTGTTATAAGCGCACGGGCGACAGCGGTGCGTTGCTTCTGACCGCCTGATATTTCATAAGGGTATCTGTCGAGCAGGTCGCTTATACCGAGTTTTGCGGCAAGAGGGAGAAGCCTTGAGTTCATCTCATCGTAGCTTTTGCCCATAAGCACGAGCGGCAGAAAAATATTGTCACGCACGGAGAATGTATCGAGCAGGTTGAAGTCCTGAAACACAAATCCGAGATGCTCACGTCTGAAAAGCGCAGAGTCGCTGTCCTTTATCTTTGTTATGTCAACTCCCGAGAGCATTACAACACCTGCGGTCGCCTTGTCAAGCGTTGCGAGGATGTTGAGCAGTGTAGTCTTGCCGGAGCCGCTTTCGCCCATAATAGCGATATATTCGCCCTTTGCGGCAGAGAAGCTGACGTTTCGCAGTGCGACATTCGGCTTTGCGCCGAGCCGCTGTGTGTAGACCTTTTTAAGTCCCGTTACTTCAAGTAAATTCATATTGTACCTCCTTTAAGCTATGACAATATTATAGCTGAAATAACGGAAGTGTGCCATTTATCCGTCTTACGATAAGTGCGTCCGTCTTACATTTTTGTAAGGCCAGTACCGTTTGTCAAAGGCAATGCTTAATTCCTGTCAGGCAGTATAATTATTCACGCAGTAACTTTGTTGCCGGTAATTTCAGTATAACGATGTAGTTAATAATTTCGTGAGTGTATCTGTGCAACTGCGCTAACATTAACCTTTCAAAAAAACGCTACTAACCTTAGATATATGTACTAAACTGCGGACGTGTAGCGTTAAGCGTTCCTGAACTTACAGGATATACAATGTTCGGCAGTTTTACGAGTTTCGCCAACACCCCGACGGGGTGTGGGTATGGGTAAGGAAAGTGGGAGCAAGAGGGAGAAAACCTAAGGGACAGGGAGAGGGGCTGTCAAGTCCCTTGTCCTGATCCCTTTGGTTGTCTCCCTCTTACATATTGACAAGTGTACCCACTCGAATAGCGAACCCGAGAAGTGCTATCCGACAAAGAGAATTATCGGTAGCTTGCTATAATATAAAACAGTATAACAAAAAATGTCGGAAAATATCTATATTGTGTAAAGCTGTCTATTCATGCCTTACATCACTTTCCGTAAGATCAAGCATAAAGACGGAGCCTTTTCCAAGCTCGGACACGGCGGTAAGAGTAATGCCGAGCATATCGGCAATACAGCGGCAAAGATACAGTCCTATACCGCTTGCCTTCATATCATATCTGCCGTTAAGTCCTGTGTAGCCGTTGTCGAAAATTCTCGGCAGGTCGGCAGGATCTATGCCTATTCCCGTGTCGGCAATGCAGAGAATCTTTCTGTCGGTGTCGGGCTTCATATAAATTGATACCGAGCCTTTAGCGGTGTATTTTATCGCATTTGAGAGCAGCTGTTCAATGATGAAGGACAGCCATTTTTCATCGGTGAGAACATCGGTATCAAGCTCCTTGTAATCAAGGCTCAGCTTCTTCCCGATAAACTGCGTGGAGAATTTACGAACCGATTTTTTTACTATATCGTCAAGGCTGTAATGCTTTATCACAAGGTCGTTGCCGGAGCTTTCAAGCCAGACATAGCACAGTGCCATATCGACATACTGCTCGATCTTCATAAGCTCATCGGACAGCCTGCGGTTGCTTTCGCTGTCTTCTGACTGGAGCATAAGTCGCATTGCGGAGATAGGCGTTTTTATCTGATGTACCCACATAGTGTAATATTCGTTTGTCGCCTGCAGGCTGTTTGCGGATTTTTCCTTAAGGAAAATGCAGTAATCGCTGAGTGTATTTATCAGTCTGCCGTAATCCTTGTCATCTGCCGATACTGCTTTCGGAAGATTGTCGGCACTCACGGTTATCTCGTTTGCAAGACGGGTGAGGATATTATGTTTTCTGTACGCCTTTACAAAATTTACCGCACCGATAGCCGTAACAGCGGCAAGCGACAGCAAAAGTGCATACAGCACAGGCTCTGAGGGGAGGTTATAAAGCGACAGCACCACAGCGAAAATTACAGTCGCAATAATAATGCAGACAAGCGTTATTATGCGGCTCCTGATAAAGTCAAGAAAGAATTTCATACTATCATATACCCCATTCCGACCTTGGTCGTGATGTAGTTTTCAAGTCCTATGTTTTCGAGCTTTTTGCGAAGCCTGCTGACATTTACCGTAAGGGTGTTCTCGTCAATAAAGCAATCGGTTTCCCATAATCTCTGCATAAGCGTATCACGGGAAATTATCCTGCCTGCGTTTTCCATAAGAGTGCGGAGTATGCGAAGCTCGTTCTTTGTAAGCTCTGCCTTTTTATCGCCGTTTGTCACGACCGCAGATGAAATATCAAGTATAACACTGCCGTGGGATATAAGGTCGCTGTTGCCCGAAAAGGAGTAGGCACGGCGAAGCACTGCGTTTATCTTTGCGGTCAGCACCGAAATATCGAACGGCTTTGCAATAAAATCATCTCCGCCCATATTCATAGCCATAACTACATTCATATTATCCGAGGCAGAGGAGAGGAAGATGACAGGCACTTTTGACAGCTTTCTTATCTCGCCGCACCAGTAGTAGCCGTCATAGAACGGTAGCTTTATATCAAGCAGTACAAGCTGAGGGTCGAAAGCGGCAAACTCCGCAGTGATATTGTGAAAATCCTTTGCACACTCTACTTTATAATCCCAGCCCTCAAGGTGCTTTTTCAGCGTCTGCGCTATCGTGGGGTCGTCTTCAATGATGAAAATTCTGTACATAGTCAAATTTCTGCCATTCTTATAATAAGTTCGTTGAATCGCTTGGAAAACACGGGAGGAATGTTATGGGCGGCTTTGTCCCATATCTCGTATCTGCAATTTTTATTCATAGCGGCAAGTCCTTTTACGCTGTCGTGTACTTCTGTCTGTTCCTTACTGCCTGCAAGGGCAATCATCGGGAAGTATGCGTTTTCAAAGCCGTTTATTGTTTCAAGCGTTATTCCGTTGTCAACGGAGCTTCTTACGGTTTCGATACGCACATTCTGCATCTGTGCGACAAATTCTTTTCTTTGCTCTTTGGGCAGTCCGTTTATAAATCCGATGAAACCGCATAATCGTTTGTTCTTGAATGACGCAAACTGCTTTTCGTTCATAGCCATGACCTTTGAGAGCATAGGCTCTTTCTTGATAAGCCATGGACTTACTATTATCGCAGAAGTAAAATACTGCGGATATTCCGCACACAGCTTAACGCTAAGCTGAGCACCGAGCGAAAAGCCGACAAGCGTTACCTTTTTGCCGATGTCAGCTATGAAATTTGCAAGCTGTTTTACTGCTGTTTCGGTATCGAAAATCTCATCTGCGGCATCTCCGTAGCCCATGATATGCGGAATAATAAGATGATATTTTTCGGCAAGCGGATATTGCCTGCCGAAGCTGTGGACAAAGTTTGCCCCGTGCAGAAAGACGATCGTCTTATCGTTTTCTTTGCCGTATTCATAATAGTGCATACATTTCCCTCCGTAATTTTTCTTGTTGCTGTAATTATAGCACGGGTGAGTGGGATAGTCAAACAGCAGAAACATAGAATTTACTTGAACGTTTGACTTTTTGGAGTAGAGTTGTTATAATAAGTTAACGGCTAAATGTATTTGTTTTACAGCAATATAAGGAAATGAGGCGATTGTATGTGCGATGTTTCAAAATACACAAAGGTATATGAAGATTTTAAAAATCTGCATTCCGATGATTTTTTACAGCTTATAACAGAAGCTGAAACACAGGAAGAAAAGAATTTCTTTGAAACTGTCTGGAACTATTTGCTACAGGAAAAACAGAAAAAGGTTATCGAAAGGAATCTTTTCTGATGAAAAAATATATCGTTATTGCCGGTGTAAATGGTGCAGGAAAGTCAACTTTATATCAAACTCTCGATTACTTGAAAATATACGACAGAGTAAACACTGATGAGATAGTAAGAGAGTTTGGCAGATGGGATAATCCTGCTGATTCAATTAAGGCGGGAAAGATAGCTGCGAAAAAAATTAAAAACAATATTGAAGAAGGCATATCTTTTAATCAAGAAACAACATTATGCGGAAACAGCATAATAAGTAATATACTCAAAGCTAAAGAAAAAGGCTTTATAATTGAATTACATTATGTCGGGGTTGAGTCACCGGAAATTGCTAAAAATCGTATTGCACATCGTGTTTCACATGGCGGTCACGGAATACCGGATAATGATGTTGATAGAAGATATGTTCAAAGCTTTGAAAATCTAATTAAAGTGTTGACTGTTTGTGATACTGCGGTTTTATATGATAATACAATCCGGTTTAAACAATTTGCAATATATCGTAACGGGAAATTGTCCTATTTGTCCGAATACCGTCCGAATTGGTTCAGGACATGGCTTGAATAACAAAATCAACCTGCGGAATTTTTCCACAGGTTGTATTTTTATATTTTATCCTATAACCTTCTTCGCAATATCTACCGTTTCTTTAGCATCCTTTGCGTAGAAGTCTGCGCCTATCTTTTCGGCGTACTCGGGTGTAAGTACCGCACCGCCGACAACCACCTTGCAAGGAAGTCCGTTGTCACGGATAAGCTTTATGGTTTCTTCCATGGATTTGAGCGTAGTGGTCATAAGTGCGCTCAGTCCCACGAGCTTCACCTCGTGTTTTCTTGCGGCATCGACTACCGCCTGATACTCAACGTCCTTGCCGAGATCTATTACGGTGTAGCCGTAGTTTTCAAGCAGTACCTTTACTATGTTCTTGCCTATGTCGTGTACGTCGCCCTTTACTGTTGCAAGCACTATCTTGCCCTTGCTTACCGTTTCGGAATTGTTCTTTGCAAGGTGTGCCTTGATAACGTCAAAACAGCTCTGTGCAACGCCTGCCGATAAAATCAGCTGAGGGAGGAATATCTTTCCCTGTTCAAACAGCGTACCTGTCTTGTCAAGCGCAGGGATAAGCCGCTCGTTTATTATTGCCATCGGGTCGGTGTCGATAAGCAACTGTTCGGTTATCTTCGCCGCCTCTGCCTTAAGTCCATTGTCGATGGCATATTCAAGCGTTACCTCGGAGGATTTCGGCTTTGCAACTGCCGTTGGGGTGTCACTGCCGTAAGCGGCAATGTATTCTACCGAGTTTACATCTATTGCCTTTAACAGCTTGAATGCTCTTACAGCGCCTGTCATAGACGCTACGTTGGGGTTTATGATCGGAAGGTCAAGCCCGTTTTCAAGTGCCATCGTAAGAAAAATGTGGTTTAAAAGCTCACGGTTTGGCAGACCGAATGATATATTCGAAACACCGAGTACCGTTCTCACTCCGAACCTTTCCTTTACCGCACGCACAGCCTTAAGCGTTTCGTTTACCGCAAGCTGTTCTGCGGACGCGGTAAGCGTGAGGCAGTCTATCGCTATATCCTCTTTCGGAATACCGATCTCCTCGCAACGCTTTATTATCTTTTCGGCAATGGCTACACGCTGTTCGGCTTTAGGCGGTATGCCGTCCTTGTCAAGCGTCAGACCTACTACTGCCGCACCGTATTTCTTTACGAGCGGAAGAACGTTTTTAAGGCTCTCCTCCTCGCCGTTTACCGAGTTTACCATAGGCTTGCCGTTGTATACACGCAGTGCCGCTTCAAGCACCTCGGGGATAGTGCTGTCTATCTGGAGAGGTACGTTTGTAACGCCCTGAATACTTTTGACAGCTTTTATCATCATTGCCTTTTCGTCAATGTCGGGAAGGCCTACGTTTACGTCAAGTATATCTGCTCCTGCGCCAACCTGCTCTATAGCCTGACCTAAGATATAGTCTATATCATCGTTTATAAGCGCCTGCTTGAACAGCTTTTTACCGGTAGGGTTGATACGCTCACCGATTATCCTCGGCTGGCTTACCTCTACAACATTTGTACCGCTGCATATCGTGCAGACACGCTCTATCTTCTTAGGCTCGTACTTTCTGCCCTTTACCTTATAGGCTGTACGGCGGATAAATTCGGGTGTTGTACCGCAGCAGCCGCCGATTATTCCTGCACCGAGATCAGCTATCTCAACGGCGTAGTCGCTGAATTCTTCTGCATCAATCGAATATTCGCCTGTGGCAGGGTCGGGAAGGCCTGCGTTCGGCATTACGATAACGGGTATCTTCGACTTTTCGCAGAGCGTTTTGATTATAGGCATAAGCTCCTTCGGACCGAGAGAGCAGTTCACGCCGACTGCACTTACGCCAAGTCCCTCGCACAGCAGTATTTCCGCCTCGGCGGGACAGCCTGTAAAGGTACGTCCGTTTTCTTCGAAGGTCATACTGCATATTATCGGGAGATCGCAGTTTTCCTTTGCGGCAAGTATAGCGGCTTTAAGCTCGTATAAGTCGGTCATCGTTTCAAACAGAACAACGTCCGCACCTGCCTTATAGCCTGCAACTATCTCCTCCTTGAATATGTCGTAAGCCTCTTCAAATTTAAGGCTTCCCGTAGGCTCAAGGAGCTGTCCTATAGGACCTATGTCAAGAGCGCAGAAAACGTCCTTTCCGCTTTCCTTTATCGCTTCTTTGCAGTTTATTATTCCTGCGGTGATAATTTCATCTACGCTTTTACCGCTGTGGCTTAGCTTGTAGGAATTTGCGCCGAATGTATTTGCGGAAATAATATCCGCTCCTGCATCTATATAGCTGCGGTGTATTTCCTTGAGCAGATCCTTTGCGGTAAGGTTTAAAAGCTCGGGAGTTTCGCCCGTCTTAAGTCCCTTAGCCTGCAGCTGAGTACCCATAGCACCGTCGAAAATCAGCAGTCCTCTTTGTTCAAGTAATGTTTTAATTTCCACAGTGACCTCCGCTTTTTCTGAATTTACATCTGTCCTTCATATTACAGCTTTCACAGCCTCTTGTACTTCTGTCAACTTCGCCCTCCGACAGCCCTATAAATGCCGTTACCGATTTTGTAGGCACCATCATATTGCTGTTCATTACGGTAAGACCTATCCTTTTCTGAGCCTGCAGAAGCGTCAGTAAATCAAACTGTATATCGAGAGGCAGATCACCATAGCCGGGAGAATATCTCCAGGTACGGCTGTTCGAGTGTACTTTTTCAAATATCTCTGTTTCAGCCCTGTTGCAGACCTGCTCTATTGCCGCACCTGCAAGGCTGTCAACGATAACTGCGCTTGCCATATCGGATACCTGCAAACGCCTTAAAAGCACGTCTACTCCTTGTCCGAGCGTGGCGCACATAAGCACTATCCTGTCGCAGTTCTTTAAATGAGCGGCGGCTGAATTGCCTTTAAGTATTATATCGCTGTCCGAAATTCTGACACCGTCGTCCGTAAAGCTTATCGGATAAACGGCATAGAGATATTTCGGACTTGCGGCTTTCAGCAGCTGTTTCTCGCAGGAATCGAGCATTGCGAGCATCTGCTCGTTATCCGTGCCGTCCTTACAGCCGAGATAACGCAGAGCCTCGTTCCTGTCTATCGGCTGAAGTATCATAACAGATCCTTGATCCCGTTGTAGATGCGTGATGCGACAGCGGGGTTATTCATAGCGTAAAGGTGTATGCCCTGCACATCATTTGAAATAAGGTCTACTATCTGGTCGATGGCATAGGCTATTCCTGCGCTCTTAAGCGCCTCGGGGTCGTTCTCGTACTTCTGCATCATCTTTACGAATTTTGAGGGCAGACTTGCGCCGCAGAGCGTTACCATACGCTCAATCTGCTTTTTGTTTGTAACGGGCATAATTCCTGCGGCGATAGGCACGTCTATGCCTGCGGCTCTTGCACGCTTTTCAAAATCGTAATAGCAGGAATTGTCGAAGAAAAGCTGTGAAACAAGGTGAGAAGCACCTGCGTCAACCTTTATCTTCAGGTTTTTTATATCTTCCTCGGCACTTTCTGCGTCAACGTGGGTTTCGGGGTAGCACGCACCTGCAATATCGAAATTTCCCTTTGACGCTATATATGCCGTAAGGTCGCTTGCATGGGGGAAATCGTTCTTCGGTTCTTCATCGGGCTTGTTGTCGCCTCTTAAAGCGAGAATGTTCTCTATTCCGTTTGCGGCAAAATCGTCAAGCATAAAATCAACATCGTCACGGGTGCTGTTTATGCAGGTAAGGTGCGCCATGGCTTCGATACCGTATTTTTCCTTTATATGCGACGCTATCTCGCAGGTGGAGCGGTTTGCACGGTTTCCGCCTGCACCGTAGGTCACACTGATATATGCGGGATTTATTGCCGCAAGTCCCTCGATGGCTTCATACACCGTTTCGATGGGAAAATTCTTGTTGGGAGGGAAAACCTCCAGCGAGAACACCGTTCTGCCGGGTGTGTATAAGTCTTTAATTTTCATCTTTTTGTTCCTTTATGTCACTCGTTGTCTTCTGCGAATGTTTATCTTACCGTACTGCCGTTGGGTGTATCTTTATCAAGGAATACGACCTGTACTTTTTCTCCTGCGTCACAGGCAAGGAGCATACCGTTGCTTTCTTCGCCGCAGAGCTTTGCGGGGGCAAGATTTGCAACGAATATAATTTTCTTTCCGATAAGCTCCTCGGGAGTGTAGTATTCGGCAATGCCCGATACTATCTGTCTGCCGCCTCTTGCATCGTCCACCTGAATTTTAAGCAGCTTCTTTGACTTCTTTATCTTTTCGCAGGCAGTAATCTCGCCTGTTCTGAGCTTGACCTTTGCAAAGTCGTCTATAGAGATTATTCCTGCCTTGTCAAGATCCTCGTCCTCCTTGATTACGGTCTTGGGCTTCATAAGGCGTTCAAGTTCTGTAATCTCGCTCTTTATGTCGATTCTGGGGAAGAGAACTCTGCCCTTCTTTACCGTAACGTCTGCACGCAGAACGCCGAATGTGCCGAGCTTGTCGAAAGCGGTATCTTCTGCACCTGCGCCTATCTGCTCCCATACCTCAGGCATTGTTGCGGGCATAAAGGGGCTGAGCAGTGCCGAGCAGATACGAATAGTTTCAAGCAGGTTATAGAGTACGGTCGCAAGACGGGCGTTGTTGCTTTCGTCCTTTGCAAGTACCCACGGTGCTGTTTCGTCGATATACTTGTTGGCACGGGAGATTACCTTGAATATTTCCTCAAGCGCCTTTGAGTGCTGAGCCTGCTCGATAAGGGGAGTAACCGTATCGCACAGTGACTGAGCCATACCGATAAGCTGATCGTCAAGCTCGTCGGATACTCTGTCTGTGGGCAGTGTTCCACCGAAATACTTGTCTGCCATTGCTACTGTTCTTGAAACAAGGTTTCCGAGATCGTTTGCAAGGTCTGCGTTTATTCTTGTGAGCATAAGCTCGTTTGTGAAGTTGCAGTCACTGCCGTAGGGCATATCACGCAGTATCTGATAACGTACAGCGTCAACGCCGTAACGCTCGCAAAGCACAAACGGGTCTACAACGTTGCCCTTTGATTTGCTCATCTTGTCGCCGTTGAAGTTTATCCAGCCGTGACCGTAAAGGTGCTTGGGCAGGGGCAGATCGAGCATCATAAGGATTATAGGCCATACGATAGAGTGGAAACGTACAATTTCCTTAGCGGTCATGTGCATATCTGCGGGCCAGTATTTTTCAAAATCGTTGTACTTTTCGTTGCCGTAGCCGAGCGCACTGATATAGTTTGAAAGTGCGTCTACCCATACATAAACAACGTGCTTGCTGTCAAAATCAACAGGTATGCCCCAGGTGAAGCTGGTTCTTGATACGCACAGATCCTCAAGTCCGGGCTTTATGAAGTTGTTTACCATTTCGTTCACACGGCTCTTAGGCTGTAAATAGTCGGTTTCGGTAAGGAACTTTTCAATCTTGTCGGCAAAATCGGAAAGGCGGAGGAAGTATGCCTCCTCGTTTGCTTCTTTTACCTCACGTCCGCAGTCGGGACACTTTCCGTCGACAAGCTGGCTCTCTGTCCAGAAGCTCTCGCACGGTGTGCAGTATTTGCCCTTGTAGGTGCCTTTATAGATGTAGCCCTTTTCGTACAGCTTCCTGAATATCTTTTGTACGGTTTCTATATGATAGTCGTCCGTTGTTCTGATAAAACGGTCATAGCTTATGTGCATCGTTTCCCAAAGACGCTTGAAGTTGGCTACTATCTCGTCAACGTATTCCTTGGGGGTAACGCCCTTTTCGGCGGCTTTAAGCTCTATCTTCTGACCGTGCTCGTCCGTGCCTGTAAGGAACATTACGTCATAGCCCTGCATTCTCTTGAAGCGTGCTATCGTGTCACACGCAACCGTTGTGTAACAGTGACCTATGTGGGGATTACCGGAGGGGTAATATATCGGTGTGGTTAAATAATATGTCTTGTTCATTCTATTTTCTCCTTGTATATGATGTTAGGCTATAAAACCTTTTTGACAAAATTGGGGTTTGGGGCGTAGCCCCAAGGCGGGTCGCAGGGACGCCAGTCCCCGTTTTCTCCCCCTTTCCGAGGGAAAGGGGGTAAGGGGGATAGGGATAATAAATAGTAGTTCGTTTTAAAGACAAAGCTTTCTACAGTTTATATTTTTACATTCGTGCCAAACTGCACATTCGTGCATACACACCGTTCTTTGCGTTTTTAATTTTCAGGATCATAAGAATCAGTCCTTCCGAATGTAATTTATATGTTTATTATGGTACAGGTCATAAGTCCCTGATACCCATACATAAATTTTAGTATACCACTATTTAGTCGGTTTTGCAACAACGCAAAAATTTTTGATGTAATTTTTACATTTTGTCTAAAAAACCCTTGATTTTTTTCGGTTTTTCTAGTAAAATATATTTGGTGTATTATTTTCGGCCGTTTTATGCCTTTTTCCGAGACTTTTCACAGGTCGATTCAAAGATACAATTATAAGAGTAATTTCCGCATACAAGGCAGTTACAGGGTTATAGCCTTCGGCGGACACAGGAGCAAACCATTTTTAAGATAAAAGAGGTAAGAAAATGTCAAACAGATTATTTCAGGGCGTAGTTCATCAGATGAGAGATACTATCGGTCGTGTTATCGGTGTTATCGATGAAAACAGTACGATAGTCGCTTGCAGTGAGCTTTCCAGGATAGGAACAAACAGCGACTTCTTTACAATTGAGCTTGGTGACTCACATGATGTGTTCATCCGTGACGGCTATACATACAAGCCCTTCGGCGTTCATGTAAAGCCCGATTATGCGGTATTCATCGAAGGTACGGACGATCAGGCGGCAAAGTATGCGTCTATCCTCGCTATCTCACTGTCAAGCATCAAGCAGTACTATGACGAGAAATATGACAGAAACAACTTCGTGAAGAATATCATCCTTGATAACGTTCTTCCCGGCGATATAACGCTCAAGGCAAGAGAGCTTCACTTCAATGCGGATATAAGCCGTGTTGTATTCCTTATAAGCATCGTTTCCGCAAACGAGGTTTCGGCTTATGACGTAATACAGAACCTGTTCCCCGATAAGAACAAGGACTTCGTGTTCAATATCACAGAAACCGAAATCGTTCTTGTTAAGGAAATAAAGGCAGGCATAGACAACAAGGACCTCGAAAAGCTCGCACGTTCCATCTCGGATACGCTTTCGGGCGAGTTCTTCACAAAGGTAAACGTAGGTATCGGTACTCCCGTTACAGGCATAAAGGACCTTGCCCGTTCCTTCAAGGAAGCACAGATAGCTATTGAGGTAGGTAAGGTGTTCGATACGGACAAGACTATCGTAAGCTACGATAACCTCGGTATCGCCCGTCTTATTTATCACCTGCCCACGACCCTGTGCGAAACATTCCTGAAGGAAGTTTTCAAGAAGGGCTCAATAGAGTCGCTTGACCACGAAACGTTATTCACGATACAGAGATTCTTCGAGAACAACCTCAACGTTTCCGAAACGTCAAGAAAGCTCTTTGTACACAGAAATACACTGGTTTACAGACTGGATAAGATAAAGAAACTCACAGGTCTTGATTTAAGAGAGTTCGATCACGCTATCATCTTCAAGATCGCTCTTATGGTCAAGAAATACCTTGCCGCAGATCCCGTCAAATTCTAATGCGGCAGTGCCGCTGACTGTTCCGACCTTTTGAAATGTTACATTTATGTGTAACACGGTGAAACGGTCGGGTGTAAACGGCGGTGCAAAGCACAAAGCAAGGCGGCAGTGCCGCTGACTGTTCCGACCTTTTGAAACGTTACATTTATGTGTAACACGGTGAAACGGTCGGGAATAAACGTTGGCGAAAAGCACTATGCTTAAAGTGCCGCAGACAGTTCCGACCTTTTAAAACGTTATTTGTATTCTTAACACGCTGAAACGGTCGGAAAAAAACGTTGGCGAAAAGCACTATGCTTAAAGTGCCGCAGACTGTTCCGACCTTTTGAAATGTTATTTGTATTCTTAACACGGTGAAACGGTCGGGAACAAACGTTGGCGGAAAGCGCTATGCTTAAAGTGCTGCAGACAATTCCGACCTTTTGAAATGTTGCATTTATGCGTAACGCAGTGAAACGGTCGGGAAATAATGTCAAATTTAATAATACCGGACTATTCAGACAGATACTTGATTGTGCTTGTCTGAATATTTGGTGTAAGAGTGTCATTGCAAAGCTGCGGATTATCGGCAATATCGGCCGTATATGAGGAGAGAAAAGTTGAATTACTCCACCATACTTTTGATTGTTGAAAAATAAGTGTCAGAAAAGTATTGTGGGTGCAGAAGGGGATAGCGTTGTGATTCCCCCGGTTACGCCATAACCGGACTGCATCGCTGTGTGCCGTTATTGCACGGCAGGTATCAGGAAGGAATGGTAAAATGGTTGAATTAAAGAACGTTGACGTTCATTTCAAGGACGGAGGCGGAGTTGACGCTCTTAACGGTGTCAATCTCAGAATAGAGGACGGCGAATTTGTATTTATAGTCGGTGACAGCGGTGCCGGAAAATCGACATTGCTCAAACTGCTGACAAGAGAGATAGCGCCGACATCGGGCAGGGTATTCGTAAACGGATATAATCTTGCCAAGATAAAGAATAAGAAGATCCCGTATTTCAGACGTTCCATAGGAATGATATTTCAGGATTTCCGTCTGATACCGGATCTGAATGTTTATGACAATGTGGCTTTTGTACTGCGTGTTACAAACAAATCCAAAAAGACTATAAGACACAGGGTGCCTTATGTTCTGAATCTGGTCAAGCTGGCAGACAGGGCAAAATCCTATCCTGAGAAGCTGTCGGGCGGTGAAAAGCAGAGAGTTGCGATAGCAAGAGCCTTTGCGAGTGATCCTAAGCTTATCATAGCAGACGAGCCTACGGCAAACATCGACCCAGCTTTATCCTATGATATAGTAAAGCTGCTCAAGGAGATAAACAAGTGCGGTACTACCGTAATAATGGTTACTCACGAGCATAGCCTTGTCGAATATTTCGGCGGAAGAATCGTCAGCCTGAAAAACGGCGAAGTTATTTTCGACGAATATGTGGAAGGTGAGGCGCAGGATGAATAATTTAAGCTACTTGATAAAGCAGGGCATAAGATCGGTATGGAAGAACCGCTTTATGTCATTTGCCAGCCTCTGCATTATGACTGTCAGCCTTATTTTAGTCGGAATGTCGGCTATAGTGATGCTTGACTGCGGAATAATACTCGACAACGTTTCGGACAAGAACGAGATAAGCGTTTATCTTAATGATGACGCAGATATAAAGCATATAGGCGAGGTGCTTAAAAGCAACACGCTGACGGAGAAGGTGGATTTCATTTCCGCCGAAGAAGGACTCAAGAAGATGATCGAGCAGTACAGCGAGCAGAAGGAACTGTTCCAGAATCTTCCTTATAATCCTGTTCCTGCGACCTATATGGTAACGATAAACGACCTTGATAAGATTAGCACTGCCGTTCAGCAGTTCAAGGCGATAGACGGCGTTTACAAGGTGAATGCGCCCATGGATTTCGCCGGATTTATCAAGGACCTGAGAACGACGTTTACGATTATCGGAATAGTGCTTATAGTGGCGCTCGGTACGGTAAGTGTTATAATAATCTCGAATACAACAAGGCTCAGCGTTTTCTCAAGACGCAAGGAAATAGCGATAATGAGAATAGTCGGAGCGACAAATTCCTTTATAAAGACACCGTTTTTTGTGGAGGGATTGTTCATCGGACTTCTTTCGGGACTGCTTTCGTGGTTTGTGACAAAACTCGTTTACGAGAATCTGTACAATCTGTTTACGCAGAACCTCGGAATGTGGAATGCGCTCGGAATGGGCGACATACTGCAGTTCTCGGAAATCAGCTGGTATGTACTGGCGGCCTGCTGCGGTGCTGGCGCACTGCTCGGAGCTATCGGCACGGTACTCAGCACAGGCAAATACCTTAAGGTATAACGGCGAAAGGATATAGGATGAAGCTGAAAAAAATTCTGCACTCTCTGACCTCGTTCGTCACAATATTTGCATTGACATCGGGTATAATCATAACGTATGCTCCGGCAGGTGCGGAGGATCTTACTGTCGATGATATAAAGGACAGAATAGAGCAGATAAAACAGGACAACGCTCAAAGACGTGATGAAATAGACCGTATCGAAGGCGATATAACCGATAAGCAGGAAAACCTCGACAAAGCTGCCGGTCTGCTGAACGAGCAGAAGGAGCTTGTTGACTACTACTACAATCTTGTTTATTACAAAAATCAGGATATAAGCACTCTGCAGGGCAACATAGACACGCTCACAGACGAGATAGCGCAAAAGGACGAGGCTATAGCAAAAGCCGAGTCCGACATTGCCGAGCTTGACAAGGAGAATAAGCAGAACCTTGAAAAGTTTGCGCAGATAGTTAGAACAATGTACACGACCGGCTCTGCCGATATGTTCGGGGTACTGGCAGGCTCTGCCGATTTCTACGACCTTATGATAAGCAGTGAGGTCGTTGGAAAGATAAGCGAGCAGAATCTTCAGTTCATGAACGAACTTACCGCAGATATGAAGAAACTGGATTCGGACAAGAAGCTGCTTGAAACCGACAAGAAGGATCTTGAGGGCAAGAAGACCGAGCTTGATACGCAAATGACAAAGCTGCTCAGTGAAAAGGAGGAGCTTGACGGTCTTGTAACGGATGCCGAAAGTGCAAAAAGCACATACGAGTCCGATTACAACAAGTATTCGGCGGCAGTAAGCGAGCTTGAGGATCAGAAGAGCAATCTGCAGTATCTGATAAGCGTAAGCGAGGCTGATATTGAAGCGTATGAAGAACAGATAAAAGAAATCATAAAGCAGCAGACCAATCCCGACAAGGAATATCAGGAGGGCGAGTGGTACTGGCCTGTTCCGGGACGCTCGTACATATCCTGTAACTTCGGCTGGGACGCTGATTTCCAGAGAACACACAAGGGCATTGATATAGGTGATGCCGGTATTTACGGCGACAGCGTTCTTGCCTCAAAGGCAGGCACTGTAATAGTTGCCGAAACAAGCTACATACCCGGCTACAGCTACGGAATGTATGTCGTTGTCGATCACGGCGGCGGATATACCACGACCTACGCACATCTGAGCGATGTGTATGTATATGTCGGTCAGGAGGTAGCGCAGGGCGAATCGCTCGGTGCTGTCGGCAGTACGGGATATTCGACAGGTCCTCATCTCCATTTCGAGATAAGACTTAACGGCGAACCCGAAAATCCGTTCAATTATGTTACTATGGCATAAACGGCATAAAGGAATTACAGACAAACGAACAAGGAAAGGGTGAATCCCGAATGAATAAAAAAGTATCGCTTGGCGTTATGATAAGTCTTATAGCCGTAGCGTGTGCTATTACATTTGTACTGACTATGACGGTATCGCTCAATATGTACAACTCAATGGTAGCGGGTATACAGGAACGGGAAACCATCAACGCAAAGATAAAGGAAATAGATACATTTGTCCGCAGTTCATCAATATATAAGCCTAACGAAAACGCTCTGATAACGGGTATCGCAAACGGTTATATCAGCGGAACAAGCGACAAATACGCAAAATATTACACGGCAGATGAGTATTACAAGCTGCAGCAGCTACAAAGCGGCGTAATTATCGGAACGGGAATCGAAACCGTTGTAAAGGGCGATTATCTTGAGGTCACAAACGTTTATGAAGGCTCATCGGCTGAGGTCGAAGAAATAACCAAGGGCTGTACTATAACGGCGGTCGGCGGAAAGAGCATACTTGAGACAGGTGCCGAGCAGGCGCAGGCTCAGCTTGACGGCGAGGAGGGTACAAAGCTCTCGGTTACTTACAGCACACCCGACGGTGTTGAAAAGACGGTAACTCTTGTAAGGCAGAGCATAAAGCTGACATCTGTAAAGGGCACGCTTATAGACGGTTATGCCTATATCAAGATATACACCTTCAACGAAACCACAGACGAACGCTTCATACAGCTTATAGACGAGTATGAGGCACAGTCGGTTCTCGGATATGTATTCGATGTGAGAGATGTGTCAGACGGTATCACAGAGCCTGTGAGGGCAATGCTGAACCGTGTGCTTCCGAAGGCGCAGATAGCAATTCAGGTCGACGCAACCGGCAAGGATACGAGTTTTATAGAAACAGACGGAAATCAGTCGGTAAGCAAACCCGTAACGGTGCTTACAAATGGAAACACCGCCTGCCTTGCAGAGATATTTGCGATAGGTCTGCGTGACTTCGCAAAGGCATCTGTAGTAGGCTCTTCGACAGCGGGAAAGTCACAGCTTCAGACAACGCAAAGCTTCAAGGACGGAAGTGCAGTTTCAATTTCTACCGCAAATATAGTGCCTGTTGAATCGGATGATTTTGAAAATGTAGGGATAAAGCCCGACTACACGGTCGATATTACCGCACAGCAGGCAGAGCAGATAAAGTTTGCGGACAAGAAAAGCGACGTACAGCTTCAGAAGGCACTTGAGATAGTAGCTACAGAATAAGGATATTAATGGCGGAAAACTCCGCCCGCATCATATAAAAATAATTATGGAGGTCATTTACAATGGCAACACAGACAACTTTAACATCGCAAGGTCTTAAGGATCTCGAAGAAAGACTAGAACACTTAAAATCGGTCACAAGAAAAGAAATAGCTGAAAAAATCAAGGTAGCTCTTTCATTCGGTGACTTATCCGAGAACTCAGAGTACGATGAAGCTAAAAACGAACAGGGTATCGTTGAGGCTGAAATCGCAGAGATTGAAGCTACTCTCAAAAACGCAAAGGTAGTTGACGAGGACGAGCTTTCTACAGAACACGTTAATATCGGTAACACGGTAGTTATCGAGGACGAGAGCGGAAAGAAAATCAAGTTCTTCTTAGTAGGTTCAAAGGAAGTTGATATGAAGGCTATGAAGATTTCCGACGAGTCACCTATCGGCAAGGCGTGCCTTGGCAGGAAACTCGGCGAGGAAGTGTTGGTTGAAGCTCCCGCAGGAGTAAAGAAGTACAAGATAGTAGAAATAGACAAGTAAACTGAGAGGAAATAAAAAATAATGGAAAACAACAACGCAGAGCAGGTTGAGCTTACCGAAGAAGAGCTTCTGGCACAGCTTGACGAACAGCACCGCATAAGAATAGAAAAGCTGAATGATTTAAAGGCAAACGGCAAGAATCCTTATGAGATCACAAAGTTTGATTTTACTCACAAGGCTCAGCAGATAAGAGATAACTTTGAGGAGCTTGAAGAAAAGGATGTAATGATTGCCGGCCGTATCACAAGCTGGCGTGATATGGGCAAGGCCAACTTTATTGATATCCGTGACGACAGCGGAAGAATGCAGGTTTATGTCCGCATTGACGATATAGGCGAGGATAACTTCAAGGAATTCAAGAAGTGGGATCTCGGTGATATTGTAGGCGTGAGCGGTTTTGTATTCAAGACAAGACGAGGAGAGATAAGCGTACACGCAAAGTCGATAAAGCTCCTTTCAAAGTCGCTCCTGCCCCTGCCCGAAAAGTGGCACGGACTTAAGGACAAGGAAGAACGTTACAGAAAGCGTTATCTTGACCTTATCGCAAATCCGGAAATCAAGGATACCTTCGTCAAGCGTTCAATGATACTGCGTGAGATACGCAGCTTCTTTGACAGCAGGGGTTATCTTGAGGTTGACACACCCGTACTGCACACGCTTGAGATCGGTGCGGCTGCAAGACCCTTCGTAACACACCACAACGCTCTTGACATTGATATGTATCTGCGTATCGAAACGGAGCTTTACTTAAAGCGTCTTATCGTAGGCGGATTTGACAGGGTATATGAAGTAGGCCGTATCTTCAGAAACGAGGGTATGGACGCAACTCACAACCCCGAATTTACATCTATCGAAATGTATCAGGCATACACAGACTACTACGGTATGATGGACTTAATAGAAGAAATGTACCGTACAGTAGCGCTCAAGGTATGCGGCACGGATACAGTTCCTTATCAGGGTAAGGAAATTGAAATCGGCAAGCCATGGAAGCGTATGACTATGAAGGAAGCCGTAAAGGAATACACAGGTCTTGACTATGACAGCTGGACAAGTGATGCCGATGCGGTAGCTCAGGCTAAGACAAAGCACGCAGAGATTGCCGACACAGCCACAAAGGGCGAGGTGCTTATTGAGCTGTTCGAGGAATTTGTAGAGGAAAAGCTGATTCAGCCTACTATCATCTATGATTATCCTGTAGAAAATTCGCCTCTTGCAAAGAGAAAGCCCACCGACCCCGCATTCACAGAGCGTTTTGAATACTTCATCAATGCGTGCGAATTCGGTAACGCATTCTCAGAGCTTAACGACCCCATCGACCAGCGTGAGCGTTTCACAAAGCAGGTTATGGAGAAGAGAAAGCAGGGTGCAAACGCTCAGATAGACGAGGACTTCTTAACTGCCCTCGAATATGGCTTACCCCCAACGGGCGGTCTTGGTATGGGTCTTGACAGATTTGTAATGTTGCTTACAGACAGTGCAAGCATAAGGGATGTACTGCTGTTCCCGACGATGAAGCCCCTCTCGGACTAAAAACCCACAAAAATCAGGTTTTGACAGCGTTTGCGGCGTTTTGTTAATCCAAAAATGAAACACGTCAGTGATATGCACCCCAAAAGTTAGACACATTTGGAGGTGCATATTTTTATGGGCAAAACAGGAAGAAAAAACAAAACGTACTCGACAGAATTAAAAGTCAATGTTATAATGGATATGCGGGAACATCATATGGGATATAGAGAAACGGCAAGAAAGTATAGCCTTGTATGAAAACAGGCTGTCCGAGATAAAGGAAAGCAATATTTATGATGTTATTGAAATGAGCGGAAGCAAGGCAGAGTGGAAAGAGGTACTCACCGTGTATTCAGTTAAAGTCAATACTGATACTGACAACCCGCAGGAGGTTGTCACTATGGACGAGGGCAAGAGGCAGCTTTTCAAAGATATTTTTTGGGAGATGAACAACATATCTTCGCGGACGGAAAGCAAAGAGGAAACGGTTGTGACTGAAAGCGATGACGGGAATGGTAATGCGGTGAGGACAGAAACTACTGTAACGAAAACATATTTGTATATCACCGTGACACATAAAACGACCGATGAAATGGCGGAGGAGTATGGGTTCAGTAAGGAACAGAGGGAAATGATTGAGGTGCTTTTGAGGGAGGAGAATGGGGATTTGTGGGAGGGGTGGGAGGAATAGCTGAAAGGATTTGATTGTGAGACGGCGTGAAATGAGAAAAAGGTTAATTATAGCTAACATAGCTTAAAATCCTTGACAATAAAATATATAAATGTTACAATTTAATCATCGGATCATTATGCTTATTGCGTGATACGAATTTTAAAGGGCGATGATATATATGAAAATAGCAATATGCGATGATGAGCGGATATTTACGGATATTTTCCGTGAAAAGCTTGAAATGACCGCCGAAAAATGCGGTATAGAATGTACTGTTTCAGCTTTCTTAAATGGTGCTGAAATGATAAGTATGCTTAATAGGTTTGATGCGGTATTTCTGGATGTAGATATGCCGGGGCTCAGCGGAGAGGAGACGGCAGAATATATTATCGGTTCGGAAAAAACTCTGCCGATTATTTTCGTAACTAATCACGACGATTTTGTGTTTTCTTCATTCAGATACAGACCTTTCGGATTTTTACGGAAAAGATATATCGACAGTGAGCTTGAAGATATTATCAAACGGCTTGATAAATATCTGGCTGAGATAGAAAGATGTTATACATTCAATTCACACAATAAGCTGATTTCTGTACGATTAAATGATATTAATTATATTGAAATTTACGGACATGTCTACAACAGCACAGCCTCTCAAAGCAGCTCATTGTGGTTCACCGGAATTAAAACGTTAGATTAAAGAAAACGGGCTGTATATCATATCGATATACAGCCCGATATAAGAAAAAGGACACCAAGATGAAGCATTTGTTACTTAACCTTAAATCATTCTATAAAAATGACAGGCTGATTATTTTTATAATGATAATATGCGTTGTTACATCGGCATTTATCATTAATTTCTCTTACGGTTTGTACTACAACTACAATTTTCAGAAATATGAGGTGGAGGTTGATATAGATGACCTTTATCCGACTATCGCCGAGGGCAAGACTCTGACAAAAAAGCAGCTTCAGCAGTATGTGCTGGCTCTTGACAATTCAACTTTATCGGAAATGATGGTGATATAAATGAAGCATGTAAAATGTATTACATCGACAGTTACAGCATTTGCACTGTCACTCTCTCTTTTCACAACAATATATGCTGAGAGTGGCGACACAGCAAGCATAGGTATACAGCAGACGGAAATCTCGGAAAAATTGCCGATATTCGACAAATTGTTGCAAAAGATACCTATTGATAAGGATTCTATACCTGCACTACTTGATATTGATAGATTAAAAAGTCAAGGGTTCATCTCCCGTCTTAAATCCGAGGAAAAGAGTATGTGCGAGATTGTCTTAGAAAAAGATGATGGCACGAAAGCATTGTATCTGTTTGACTCTCCGATAAAGTATATTGATGAAGACGGAAACACTATCGACAAGTCAAACAAAGCAGTACGTAATGGCAGCGCATTTAAATGTAAAAGCAATGATATAGATGTTATTCTCCCAGCCGTTTTATCCTCTGGCATTATTTTTAATGATGATGAATTAAAAATAATTATGCGTCCGATGAAAACAGCAAATATCGGCAGAATTATGTCTGTAGGTATGATAAACGATGAGGACAGCGTGCTATATAAAGATGTCTTCGACAAATATACAGATATTGAGTATACATACAATTATGACGGCGTAAAAGAGGATATTATCATTGAAAAGTACAATGATAAAAATACATTTGATTTCGAGGTGACAACAGGTGGGCTAACTCTTTACGAGGATAAGGGTACTCTTTTACTTTCCGATGCAAGCGGCAAAGTAAAAGCAAGTTTGGGCGAGGTTGTTGTTTCCTCGGGTGACAATAAAAATAATACTTTTGGCAATTTTGAAATAACCGAAAAGGTCAAGAACAATTCTTATATAGTTACTGTAAGTGGGGATAAGGAATACCTGAAAAGTCCTGATACAGTATATCCGGTAAGAATCGACCCGACGATAAAGTCGACAAGCACTGATGTTGGAATTGAAGATTTGCAAGTTTTTAAGGGCACGGACGGAAGCGGAGACAATGAAACTTCTGCCGGTAAATCAGGAGTTTCAAGAGTAGGCTGGAGCGATTGGGGCACATGCAGAACATTGATGAAGTTTACCGGATTGAATTTTTCCAGAAAACAAATCACACAAAGTAGTCAGATAACAGAAGCTTATGTAGAAATGCGTGACCTTATGTGTCAGGGTGGCACTGCAGTTCCTATTGTGTGCAGTCAATTTACAGGAAATGCATGGAGCGAAAGTGATATTAAGACTTGGAATCAATTGAATGCTGACAGCACAGGTACAAGTAGCGCAATAGTCGGAGTAACATACGGCAATGGCAATTCACCTACAAATAGGTCGGACAAAGAGCACTGGTATAGATGGGATATAACAAAGATAGTAAAGCAATGGGTTGGTAACGGTACATATCGTAATCGAGGTGTTGTTTTCAAAACATTTAACTCATTTTTAGAAGATAGTCCCGGTTATTCACAATGAATGAAAACATTTGGTTCTATGCAGGGGGATTCTAGATATAAGCCGTATTTTTGTGTTAATTATACTGACTACAATTCATATTCGCCAGAAAAAATTGGACTTAAACTCAATACAGCATACTGGATTAGAAAAAAAGGAACCAATAAGTATTTGTCGGCGAATGGATGGATTGAAAACACGAATGTTGGTTCAAAAATTAGTAGTATAGATTTTAGTGATGAGACATATGTAAAAAGTATACAGAATTTGAAATATTACTGGCAACTAAAGTATAAGGGCAATGGAGAATATTACATAATTCCACTTTACGCACAAAATCTCAAATTGAGTGTTATCTCTGCGTCTAACAGCAATAATTCAAATGTAGGTTTATGTACTTCAATAGATTCTTCTTCATTGTGGATGTTTCAAAAAAACTCAATTACTAATGGAATAAATAATTACAAAATTCTTTCGAAAATCTCAAACTATCAAAAAGGATTACATCTTACAAATAGTAATGCGGATTTGTACGATTTCGCATCTTCCCCTAACTATTGGGAGATGATTGAAGTGAAATGTCCTTGCAGCTTTGATTCAACTAAAGACTGTTATGTCGATGGTCATGCAATTCTTAAGTATAAAATGAGTAATGGTTTTACTCGCTATAGATGTGCAATTTGCGACAGTGAATTTCAGTCGCCCGAAGAACAAGATATCAATTTTCTTCCCGATAGAGAATATGCAGTTATTTCAACTTTGCAAAGAATGTTTTTAGAAAAGTCAATAGAAAAAGAAGATGCGCAAGCTGAATCACTAATTCGTATTATGAATAATATTCGAAAAAGATTCGGAAACTATTCGTCTGGAAAAAGTAAATATGATTTTAGTAGCCAAAGTGGAGTATTTGTTGGCAATTATAATTATTGCTATTCATCTACTAACGATTTTTATGTTAACATTGATGTAACTGATATTGCTTCGATAGAACAAGCAAAACCGTTTAATTCTTTCATCTATTCCTTATTGTCAATGATTCCATCACCGCTAGGTCTTTTCTTTTCTGGTGTTAAAATTGTTTTAGATATTCCGAGTCAAGGTCTTACATTTTCTGATATGCTTTCAGAAGCAGTTGGCATTGTAGAAAGCGTTTGGAAAGCGAAGAATTTTACTTATTTGGCAAAACAAATAGATATTCTTTCAAACATTAATAGTGCATGGAATTGTTGCAGTTTTATCGAAAATTACCCGACGATAAGATAAAAACATATAAAAATATGTATAGAATTACTGTAAATATATGTAGCGAAGAAACGGAAACGAGCTTCCAAGGTACTTACTATTTTGATTCTAAATCAAAAGTTTATATACAAGATGAGAAAATGCTTAATTCAAATGGAAACATTAATGCTAAATATAATTATGGAAAATATACATATTCTCCTATTTCTAGTTTAATTGGCTCAAATAGATATTGGATGAAAATTGGAAATGGCGATTATGTTCAGTCAGGAGGTATATAAAATGAAAAAATATCGCTGCCCCTATTGCGGTGACGAATGTCTCACCTATTTTCTTCGCAACTTTACAAGCGGTTTCAGAAGTGAATATTATCAGGAGAAGGGCGGCTCACGCTGTCCCTCCTGCCACAATTATTTTATGCCTTACATACGCAATAAGGCAATAAGAATTGCGTCTGTAGTTCTGACAGTTGCAGTTCTCGGAGTGTTTTTTGTGCTGGCTTTATTTGTTGATTACAGATATTATCTGCTTTTCGCAATTTCAGTAGGTCTGCTTACGCTATTAGATTCAGTAGTTTACTGCTTGTCCGCTTCTATAACGCAGTATGATCAGAAAGAACACAAGAACATAATGCCTGCAAAGGATAAGGATAGGGAGATCGTACTTGACACCCCATGTGCTAAAATAAGATATCTTGATATATATGGCGTGCGTTTTCTGAAAAAGACGAACAATGTGCGTTTTCATGAAGCGTTTAAGAATGATCTTGTGCCAGTTGTTTTTCTGAGAGAAAAACGAACGAAAAATCAGACGGTTCATTTTATGAAAACCGAATTTATCCCCGAAGGTATGCTCTGCGATAATGCGGAGCTTGAAATTGTTGATAACGGAAAGATTATTGCTAAGGGAAGGCTGTCTGTAAAAAAAGTGACTTAAAGCTTAGTGCTGCTTGGTAAAATTTGCGGTAATCATTAATTGTACTTTTTGCCGCAATTATTGTGGGCACTGTGGCAGAAAGGAAACTATATGAAAATAGAATATCATTCGGCTACTTTAATAAGTATTATAGGATATGGTTTCGACAAAGCTGCAAAAGAGCAGCTCCCCGATAGGATTGCCGCTGTATGCAGTAAAAAAGTAAAGCTCTTACAGTTTTATACCGAGTTTTTCGGAAAAGATGGTAACTACCTTTTTCAAAAAGACGGTGTATTCTATTATCCGCTTACAGTGGTTTATTACGGGGACAGCTGGGAAACCGTGTGGATTTCATGGACTGTTGACATGAGCACTAATGACCGTAAGCCTGAATATATCGGTGTAAGGAATATATATACTGAATTAATTCCCTTTGCATTAAATTATAATGACAGAATTGAGTTTAAAGTCTGCAAAGATGAAGAGGTAGACGAAAGCTTCAAAGCTATGATAAAGGGAAAGAATCTGTATTACAACCTGAGAGGGCATTACTGCATGGTGATATATACCGCCGGTAATAAGCGGTATATGAATAAAGCGAGCCAGTTTTTTATGGACGCACTTGCTTTGCAAATCGAAGCTCAGCTTGATGAACTGGTCGGCGCAAAAATACCAAGAAAGAATTTTTTTATCGACCTTGATGCGTATGTGTTGGAAAAAGATTATGCTGTATACGGTGATGAAAGATATTTAGCATTGAGATTTATCAGCAACGGTTATGCTGCTACGCTGAGTGTAAGCTGGCAAGGCGATTATGAAATCACAGACGATATCGGCAGAGATGAGGTAAGCTTTACATTGCGTGAGTGGCATCCGACGCATATAGTTGCGGATTTTGACGGTATTCGGGACTTTGTTTTTGAATTTTGCCCTAAGCTAAGACTGCAGAATTTGTGATTTTTGGGAAAATCGGATGTTTGGTTTATGTATAGTAAAGTGGTGTTACACTTTTTTCCGGTTCACAGTCGGAGACGATCACAGTCTACAGCGATGAGAAGACTGTAAGCTGAAAAGTCCAAACAACTAAAAGTTGTAACACAGACTCATTTCAAACAGCTTGGTTGTTAAGCACTTAATGCAATCCCTATTAATACTTTTCGGGAAATTACTCCAGCAGAGGAAATTTATATTATCTCTGCCGGAGATATTAAGTCAGGGGGAAGCAACAATCATTGTCATCATACCACCGGGGAGTTATATAATTCAAAGCAAAATATGTTATAAAGCGATGGACTATTTTTGACAATCGTGATATAATTTTACTGTAATATTTGATTTATCTGTTATAACTTTTATTTTCACGGAGGAATTGCTTTGCTTTCGATATATCTCTCAATGGTCGAGACCGAGGAAGAAAAAGACTTGGTGACCGAGCTGTACAATACATATAAACAGATTCTGTTTAATGTAAGTATGTCTATACTGCATAATACAGCGGATGCGGAAGACGCTGTGCAGGAAACTTTTGTACGAATAATCAGCAATCTATCTAAAATTGACTGTGCAAATGAAAAACGCTCCAATGCGTATATTTTTGTTGTTACCCGCAATATTTGTTATGATATTCTCAGAAAAAAGCATAAGGTAGTTTTTCTTGAAGAAGATAGAGAACTGGTAGATACTAATGCCGTTGACAATACAGAAATTCTTACTGATGTTCTGACTGTGCAAAATAATATAAAAATGCTGTCACCTTTGCTGAAAAATGTGTCAACCTTGTATTTTGCGGAGGAATTTACAGTAGAACAAATATCAGGAATGCTCGATATAAGCGCAGAATCTGTTTATAAAGCAATTTCAAGAGCAAGAAATATTCTATTACAAAAACAAGGAGATATGAAAAATGACTAATGATGATGCTATAAAAATTGCTCTGAAAAATGAACTTATTTCAGATATCGAAGCTTATCAAACTCTCCCTAAGTATAAGATTTCACTTAAATTTGACAAAAAAATGAAGCATCTGCTTAAGAATTATGAAAATCGTGAATCAGCAAAGACCGGATATAAACGCATACCGCTAAAAAACCGCCTGCTTATTGCAGCTGTGATCATTCTTTCTGTGGCTATTATTACAGGCGGTACTTTGTATATCACCATGCGTTGGGCTGACTTCACGGTCAAGGAATATGACATTTTTGCGATGCTTTCTATCTCAAATGCCGAATCTTATCCTTTGAGTCTTGAAGAGCGATATGAATTCACATATAATGTTACAGGTTATGAAAAAGAAGTTATTGATGATGACGGCATTCGATTTTCAGTGAAATATTCAGATGCAAAAAATAAAAAGTGTATTTCATATTCACAGTCCATAAAGGATTTTTATACAACTGTCAGACTTAATATCGAAAATGCCATTACCTTACCAAAAGAAGTGATAATTAACGGAACAACCGCTATATATTATGAGACGTATTACGGAGAAAAGGGAGTAATATGGGATATCGGTGATTACATAATTGAGCTTGCTGCAACCGGATTTAGTGAAGATGAACTAATTTCAATGACAGAATTTGTGGAAAAGGTAGAATAATCAGTTTTATTAAAAAATAATGTCCATTTTTGTGAGTTTCCTACGTTATATATATAGAGCGTAAAAGCTCTTAATATATAGAAAAGGAGGAAAACGCATGAAAAAAATTGTATCAATTTTACTCATCTTCTCTGTTATTATCGCACTTTGTTTGAATGTATCAGCAGCATCTGTATATGATGTTGGTTCATTTACCAAAACAAGTTATCTTTCAATTACTAACGGTCAAGCGACCTGCAAAAGTAGTTACAGCGAAAGTAACGGTAATACTGCAAGTGTAAAAATCACGCAGTCTCTTGAAAAACATTCTTTTTTATGGTTCTGGGATACAGTCGGCGGAGAATGGACTACAAATTCTAAAAAAAGTTCAGTTTCGTTTACGAACTATAAAAGCGGTCTTGCAAGCGGTACATATCGTGTAAAATCGGTTTTCACAGTCACGACAACAAGCGGACAGACCGAAACGGTTACCGTCTACAGTGCAGAGAAGACAATCAGCTGAGAGGGAACGCTGATAAAAACAAAATCAGACAGCATAAGGCTGTTACGGAAAGCTCATTTTGAGCGGAAAGGAAATTTATTATGAAAAAAATAGTTAAAGTAACAGTTGCCATTTTTATGTTAATCGCATTAACGGTTAATGCTTATGCTGCATCAACAATTACTAAGGACGGTTACTGCGGTAAAGTTGATTCTACAATATACGCAACATCCCAATATTCAAGGACTTTTAAAACAAGAACAACAACTCTTAAAGCTATTGATATTGACAATATAAATACCGGTATAGCACTTGCTGAAACATCAAGTGGCATAACCCTTGAAGATTGGCTGATTAAAGGTTATAGTACAAGAGAAGTTATTGCTGAATCCCATCTTTCGTATTCATCTCCTATAAACGCTGTTACGGTTTATGGCTCGCATAGTGCATATCATAATAACGTATGTGAATTCTATCAGTTCACAAATAGACAGTTTAACTGGTAAATATAACAAAGCGGAGCAACAGTAGTCCAAGTAGCACCGTTGAGCAAGCTTGGCGGTGCTACTATATTTTTCGGAGGTAATCATGAAAACTAAATTCCAAAAAGTACTTGCCATTTCACTTATCGCAATAATGCTTTGTTCCTGTGCAACAAAAGAAAAAGATAATTTTGACAGTGCTTCAAACCCATTTGATGCAAGCGCACAGGAGAATATGCCGCCGGATTCCGATAATGCAAAAGAGCTTTATGAAAGGTATCAGACAGGCGGTGCAAGTGTGGATTTTTCCAAAATGGACGGCAAAGATACTTTAGAATATAACGGCAGTCCGATTGAAATAACCTTTTCATTTGATACAAGCGAAAATGAGTATGATATGACTGAGGGATTTGTGGCGTTTATTTGCGGCGTGCCGCAGATGATTTCGGCTGACGGCGGAGAAACTTCCGAAATGGCTAAGGTTACATACGAAAAGAAAACAACCACCGAAACCACATTAACCGTCAATCCGAGAATCACCGAGGATTTGAAGGGACAGGACGAGCTTACGCTTATGATAGCAAGTTTGCACAGCGTTGATTATGTGCCTCAGGGAAAATATGCCGGATATGGATTTAACAACATTCATTCAAGCAGTCCTCTTTGCTATTATAAGCTGAAGATAAATGCTCAGCCTGAGATTATAAACCTTGACGGCAAGATCGAATTTGAGAATGTAAATGCTTCCGATAAGTCACTTGAAAACTATAATCTTAAAAATGCAGGGGAAATCTGTGACGACTGCATGATGAAAATGTACAGTGTAGAAAACCAATCTCCGCGCCTTGTCCTTGACGGCAGTAAGCAGAGCTTAGATCTGGTTTTTAACGGTATGAACGCCGACAGGTTCTATGTATATTTGTATGTAAATATGCAGCGTGTAAAATTTGACGGTTCGGATTATGCGGTTGTTAATTCAAAATCGGGTTTTGTTCCGAAATTAACCGTGACACTTGATAATCTCAGTTCAAGAGATGTGATATATGCAATAGCTGTTTCGCCTGATTCTGAAAGTAAATTTCCGGCATACACAAAGACTATGAGCAGTTTGTGTTTTGCTCCGGATGATGAGATCCTTTCAGCAGGAAGCAACAGTGCAGGTGAGCAGACCGAAGCAGTGACTACCGATATATCAAAACCTGGCGACGCTCCCGATAATACCTCAACAGCGGTTTCGGACAACCCGATTTATAAATTTAAGCCCCTCGGATATCTGGACGATGACCAAAACCTTCTGCTTATGTATATTGATAATGACTTTAAAGTTTACGGCGAAGACAACGGTACATATTTTACTGTTTATGATGTAACGGCAAAAGAATTTATAAGCGGAAAATTTTTGCCTTATCAGCAGACTTTCACTGTTACTTACGGACAGGGCTGTTTTACGGTAATTGAAGGTAAAGCGTCTGAAGACAATCGCAGCCTTGCCGAGTGTATGGCAGTTACTTATAATGAAAAATTCGAAGAAATTCAGCGGGCGCATAATATGCCGATGTATTCAGGCGGTAATCAGTCTATATACAGTGCTTATTACTGCAAGGATATCGACAAATATCTCTGTGCTTATAAAGAAGAAATCAGCTCTTCTGAATATCTGACGGTACTGCTTAATACAGACGGCTCGGTTTACGAAGTGATTAACACAGACAGCGAAACAAGCGTATACAGCTTTTCTGTTGACGATGATAAAATCATATTGGGACGAAGATATGACGACTACCGCACAAAGATTCAGGTTATGGATTTTGACGGAAATATAATCGATGAAAAAACTATGTCAGCGGAATATGCAAATCTTGATGTAAACCGTTTCGGAAAATATATCGCTTTTCTTTCGTTAAAAAGATACGGTGAAGATGAAAATCCGGGTTCGGACAGCTTTGCGGTTCTTTATGATACAGAAACTGACAAACTTATGGAATTTACGCCTGAAACCGCTGACGAGGCAGGATGTATGGGTATTTCGCCTGACGGCAAAATTGCGGTAACTATGGATTATGAGGAAGTTGATGACGATGGTATTGTAACAGGTCAGAAACAAACTCTGAGATATTATGATATCGAAAGCGGTAAAGTAATCAAAACCGTAAACGCCGATGACAAGCCGGCTTTGAATAATTTTGTAGTATATGATGATGGCGTTATTCAGACGGTACCGGGCTACAATAAGGAAAAGAATGAAAGAACGGAAACAGTTGTATTCTTTGACCGATTTGACGATTAAGGTGGAAAAATGAAACTCGAAATCAATCAACTCACGAAATCCTATAGCAAAGGCAAAAAAGCCCTCGACAGCTTTACCCTCACCCTTGAAAAAGGCGTGTACGGCATCTTAGGTCCCAACGGTGCGGGCAAATCCACGTTGATAAACTGCGTAACCGGTATAATAAAGCCTGACAGTGGCAGTATTGCTTTTACCGACGGCGACAGCCACGATTATATGTCGCACCTCGGCTTTTTACCGCAGAATCAGGACTTTTATCCGAATTTTACGGCAAGAGAGCTTATACTTTACTCTATGGCGCTGAAAAATGTAAAGGTCGATAATC